>Ga0310690_10004178_pt1 | contig 20813 bp, 18 predicted proteins | sample AusTroGonzalo_MG_2_FD_207661 | JGI IMG/M metagenome (GOLD analysis project Ga0310690, IMG submission 207661) | Bovine rumen microbial communities from tropical cattle in Woodstock, Queensland, Australia - Gonzalo_04 (v2) (version 2) | ecosystem: Host-associated > Mammals > Digestive system >...
AACGTTAAGGCTGGCTACGGTCGTAACTATCTGATTCCTCAGGGCAAGGGCGTTATCGCCAGCGTAAGCGCAAAGAAGGCTCTCGCAGAGGAACTCAAGCAGAAGGCCGTTAAGCTCGCTAAGATTAAGGCAGAAGCAGAAGCTCTCGCCGAGAAGCTGAATGCCGTTAGCCTGACTATCAGCGCCAAGGTTAGCAGTACCGGCGTTATCTATGGTAGCGTGAACAGCCTGCAGATTGCCGACGAACTCCAGAAGCTCGGCTTCAACATCGACCGCAAGACCATCGTAGTCAAGGACGTAAAGGCCGCTGGTGAGTATGTTGCTACAGTCAAGCTCCACAAGGAAGTTTCCGCACAGGTTCCCTTCACCGTTGTTGCTGAGAATGCTCCCGCAGCTGTAGTAGAAGAGACTCCCGCCGCTGTAGAAGAAGCTCCCGCCGCAGAAGAGGCTCCTGCAGAGACCGAAGAGTAAAACATTGATTATCTTATCACAACATCCCAAAGGGGCACGGCCATAAAGTCTGTGCCCCTTTGTACCTTACAGCCCCCTTCCTTTATGGGAAGAACTTGAATTGCAAATCGTCAAAGAGTAAAAGATTCGATGATTATCAAATGTCCCATATGCCGTAATCAGGTTTCCACTATGGCCGGCACGTGTCCAAGCTGCGGCACAAAGATATCTGGACAACTTCGCAAATGCTCCAATTGCGGAAGTTATTGTCTTGTGACGCAAGACAAATGCCCAGATTGTGGAAGCCAGCTACTGCCCCCTTCTATCCCCCCTGTAGAGGAAGAGAAAAAGGAAGCCCCAAGCCAGCCACCTCGGAAGAAAAAGAAAAGAAAGCCCCGTTGGGGATGTTTGATTACGATTGTTGTCTTGCCCATCCTTTGCTGTGCAGGTTATTATTATCATCAGTATCAGGTGAAGCAAAAGGAACAGGACGATTATGAACGACTTGCGGAAGTCAGCAACCCTGATTTCTTCCAGCAGTTCCTTGATGAATACCCCAACAGCCAGTATCGTGACGAAATTCAGGAGCGTATGCTTGTGCTTCAGGAAGAGGCCAAGGATTGGGAGCAACTACTCAAGAAGATTAATCATTCCAACGTCACCAAATTCCTGCAAAACCACCCAGGTTCCCTTCGCCAACGCCTCTGCGAAGACATGCTTGACTCCATCGACTGGCAAAAGGCCTTAGCCACTGGCACCGAAGAAGCCTTCACGAACTATCTTTCCCAGCACCCATCTGGTCGCTATGCCACGGAAGCAGCCGACAAGAAGAATTCCATACTGGTCTCGAAGGTGACCCCTGAAGAGAAGGCCATGATACGCGGCACGCTTGAAAGCTTTTTCTCCAAAGCCATTGGAGAGCAGGACATTGAAGCGGCAAAGGCAGCCATCCCTGGCACAATGATTAGCTTCTGTGGCAAACAGAATGCCGATGCAGAAACCATCATCCAGTATGCTCGCGAGAAGATGGCAAAGGACGTTATTGGACTTCATTACCTCGTTGGACAGAAGATGAAAATTTACAAAGAGACGCTTCCCGACGGCAACACAGGCTTCTCTGTGGAAGCCAGCGTACAGGAAACCATTAGCCGCAGCGACACAAACCAACCTGCATCCAACCTCTACAGCGTCAAGGCTCAGCTCAATTTGGAACAGAAGATTGTTCGAATGAATATCACTAAATAAAGAATTAAAGATTAAGGATTAGAGGGATTAGGGATGAAATCCTATTTGAAACTCATAGCGATATTTCTGCTGCCGTTGGCATTCGTCATCTGGTATGCTGATAGTCCTGTGCAGCTACCGCCTCCAGGGTGGAAGCTGAGCAAAATGCAACTCCCCACTCCCAAGGAAGAAACTATCACTGTTAGCAAAACTAGAAAGACTAGTGAAACTAGAAAGACTAGCAAGGCTATCAGGGCCAGAAACGCTAGCAAAGCCATAGCTCCTCTCCCTTCCCTCCCCGACTCTTCCGCCCACCGCATTCTTTTCTTTGGCGACTCTATGGTAGAGGGTCTCCTGCGCCGAATGAACTGCTATGCCTTTGCCAACGGGTACGACCTGACAAACATCGTCTGGTATAGTTCCACTACCGAAATATGGTCTCAAACCGATACGCTTCGCTACTTCATTAATAAGGTGAAGCCAACTTTTGCCATGATTAGCATAGGAGCCAACGAGCAGTTTGTCAAGGACGTAGCCATGCGAGAGACATACATACGACAAATAATGAAGTTGTTGGGCGACACGCCCTTTATCTGGATTGGCGTTCCTGCGTGGAAAGAAGACTCTGGCATTAACGAGCTGACACAAAGGGTTGTCGGGAAGAACCGCTACTTCGACAGTCGGGGTCTCACACTCCAACGAGGACGCGACCGCATGCATCCCACCTTCTCTGCTGCAAGCGAATGGATGGACAGCGTTGCCGTCTGGATGGCAAGTCCAGCAACGGCACATCCCATCCGCATGAACCTGCCAACAGACGATAAGAAGCACATCTACAAAACCTACGCTCTGCAACCATTGAGAAACTGAACATTATGGCATTCACGACGATACAACTTTGGGCAGCATTCATTGCCTTTCTCTTCCTCTTCGCTTTGCTACGGAAGGCGAAGCGTGAATTGCTCATACTCTACATGATACTCGTCAGCCTTGCTTTCTTCTACCAGAGCAATCGCTGGCAAATGCTGTTACTTCCCGCCACGGCCATCATCTCTTGGACGCTGACGAAATGGATGTCCCGGCAGGAAGGAACAAAGCGTAAGTTTCTACTCTCCCTCATCATCGTGCTCGACTTGTTGCCGCTCCTTTTCTTCAAGTACAGTCATCCCTTCTCCGAACTCCTGAGCCAGATGCTCAACACGAACTTCTCGTTGCCAAGCATTGCGCTGCCCATCGGTATTTCCTTCTACACGTTCCAAGCAATCAGTTATTCGGTGGACATCTATCGTCGGCAGTTCTGCCTCAAGGTCAACTTCTTGGAGTATCTTTTCTACCTTTCCTTCTTCCCGCTCCTGTTGGCAGGTCCCATTACCAGAGCTCAGACCTTCTTCCCACAAATAAAGCGAAAGAGCATCATTAGTGAGCGGCTGCTCTACACAGGACTATGGCTCGTCATCCTCGGCATCATCAAGAAAGCCATTGTTGCCGACTATATCGCACAATACAACGACTGGATATTTGCCATGCCCGATGCCTATTCGGGTTTCGAGTGCCTGATGGGACTTCTGGGTTTCTCCATGCAGATTTATCTGGACTTCAGCGGATACAGCGACATCAGCATAGGCATTGCTGCCATGCTCGGCATACGTTTGTGCGAGAACTTTGCCTTCCCCTACCGTAGCCGCAACCTCACGGAGTTCTGGCATCGCTGGCACATATCGCTCTCCACCTGGTTCCGCGACTATCTCTACATTCCACTTGGCGGCAACCGACACGGCACGTTACGTACCTGCTTTAACCTGCTTGTGACCATGATCGCAGCAGGCCTTTGGCACGGGAGCACCTTGATGTTCCTCATTTGGGGAGCATTGCACGGCATCGGGATTGCCATACACAAAGCCTCCCGTCCCTTCCTGCGCGACATCCGCGACAATTGGCTGACAATTTCCGTCTCGCGCTTCCTCACCCTCTGCTTCGTCATCCTCTGCTGGGCCTTCTTCCGCGCGCCAGACCTCAATTCGGCATGTTTGTTGCTCTCTTCCATCTTTACCCGCATGGACTTGAGCTACGCAGAACCTTTCTTTGCGGCACGTACCACTTGGTGCATCCTGCTCGCAGGCAGCATATTGTCTCTGTTCATCGGGGAAAAGCTCTACCTTCATGCCGAAGCCAAATTCATTCATTGGCCTTGGCTCATGAAGCTGATTACCCTCATGCTTGTCGTTCAGATTGTAATAGAATTACAGACAAGCAACATCCAGCCTTTCCTCTATTTCCGCTTCTGACAACAGAATTTTCTCTTTCAACTTTCATCTTTCAACTTTTTGTCGTATCTTTGCAGCCGCAAGTAAATACGGATTAAAGTTTTAGGATTAACGATGAAAGAACTTCAACTCAAGTACGGTTGCAACCCCAATCAGAAACCTTCGCGCATTTATATGGAGGAGGGCAATCTCCCCATTGAGGTGCTTGGCGGACGTCCCGGTTACATCAATTTCCTCGATGCACTCAACAGTTGGCAGCTTGTCAAGGAACTTAAGGCCGCGACAGGCCTTCCCGCCGCAGCAAGTTTCAAGCATGTCTCCCCTGCCGGAGCAGCAGTTGGCCTTCCTTTGAGCGAGACGCTGGCACGCATCTATTTTGTGGATGACATCAAGATGCCCCTCAGCCCCATTGCCTGTGCATACGCACGTGCCAGAGGTGCCGACCGCATGAGCAGCTACGGCGACTTCATTGCCCTGAGCGACACCTGCGACGAAGCAACTGCTCTCATCATCAAGCGTGAAGTAAGTGATGGCATCATCGCACCTGGCTATACCGACGAAGCCTTGCAGATACTGCGCGACAAGCGTAAGGGAACCTACAACATCATACAGATTGACCCCGACTACGTGCCTGCTCCAGTAGAGCGCAAGCAGGTATTTGGTGTCACCTTTGAGCAAGGCCGTAACGAGGTGAAACTCGACGACCCGACGCTCTTCGAGAACATCCCCACCGTCAACAAGGACTTCCCCGAAGCTGCACGTCGCGACCTCATCATTGCCCTCATCACACTCAAATACACGCAGAGCAACAGCGTCTGCTATGTCAAGGACGGTCAGGCAATAGGTATCGGAGCTGGTCAGCAGAGCCGCATCCACTGCACCCGCTTGGCAGGAAGCAAGGCCGACATTTGGTGGCTCCGTCAGAATCCCAAGGTAATGGCTTTGCCCTTCGTGCCTGGCATCCGTCGAGCCGACCGCGACAACACCATCGATGTCTATATCAGCGATGACTACATGGACGTTCTTGCCGAAGGCGAGTGGCAGAAGTTCTTCACGAAGAAGCCAGAGCCCCTCAGCCGCGAAGAGAAGCAGGCTTGGATAGCAAAGAACACAGACGTCAGCCTTGGCAGCGATGCCTTCTTCCCCTTCGGCGACAATGTGGAGCGAGCCCACAAGAGCGGCGTACAGTATATCGCTCAGGCAGGCGGAAGCGTCCGCGACGACCATGTCATCATGACCTGCGACAAGTATGGCATCGCCATGGCATTCACAGGAGTAAGACTATTCCACCACTAAATGAATGAAGAATTAAGAATGAAGAGTGAAAAATTTGCTACCGCCCAAAGTTCTCCCCATAAAGGGAGAAGTAGAGGGGGTCTGTTTGGAGGCGACGATATAGATGCTGTCATCATGGATGGCATTACCTTTCGAGGAGGTCCTAAAGGCGGGACGAAGAAAGAAGAGCCCAAGGTCAAGACCAAGGCAAAGAAGAAGCAATACATCACTGGTGCTCACGGCAGCGGTGCAGCAAAGAAGAAGGCTGACATCCGACGCCAGCGTGCGAACAGACACAAATAAATTAAGAACTAAGAGTGAAGAATTGCGTTATATCGTTATAACGTTATTACGAAAAGAAATAACTATGAAGCGCTTAATACTACTACTAATTTTTAACCTTTTCACCTTTTCACCTTTTCACCTTTTAATGGCCCAGACAGAGGTTGAGCCTTTCGTGCCAGGCAGCACGCTCGAAGGCGTCACCTACTATCTGCCACGCACAGCCTTCCGCGTTACCGTCATTGCTGAGAAGACAACCACTCGTCCCGGCGATTTCTACAAGTACGCCGACCGCTACCTGCGCCTGCAGAACGTTCCCACGGAAGAGAGTGTCAAGTGGAGCCTCAAGAGCATCACGCTGGAACCCTTCGGCAAGCCTGACAAAGAAAAGGCATACAGCATCAAGCTCAAGAGCAAGACAGTGGCTCCGCTCGTCGGCCTTAGCCGCGACGGACTTCTGTTGAGCATCAATTGCGATGCTGACGAAAGCTTCCTTCCCGACCTGCCAAAGCCAGAAAAAGGTCCAGCTCCAGAGAACCCACGTTCCTACCTGACGCAGGAAATCATCTCAGCTGGCAGTACGGCAAAGATGGCAGAGCTTTGTGCACAGGAGATATATGACATCCGCGACAGCAAGAATGCACTCATCCGAGGCGAAGCCGACAACACACCCAAGGACGGCGCACAGCTCAAGCTCATGCTCGACCAGCTCGACAAACAGGCTGCAGTCTTGGAGTCACTCTTCAGCGGCACAACTCAAACCGACACAGAGGTCTTCTCCCTCTTCTACGACCCTCAGCAGGAAACCAATCGCGATGTCCTCTTCCGCTTCTCGCAGAAGCTTGGCGTGTTGGATGCTGACAACCTCGCAGGCGAACCCGTCATAGCATCTCTCAAGATACTGGAGACCATCCCAACGACTGTTCCTTCGGAGGACACAGCCAAGAAACGTGCCAAGATAGAGCACGGCGTTTACTACAACGTGCCTGCCCGCACTAAGATAACCATCAACTACGACGGACAGGAGTACGTCAACATCGAAACCCCGATGGGGCAGTTCGGTGTCGTTGAAATGCTCTCCAACACACTTTTCGACAAGAAGACAAGCACGCAAGTCACCTTCTTCCAGACGACAGGCGGCACGAAGGACGTGATGGAGTAACGTCTGTATGTCTGACCACCAAATAATCTTCCCCTCCCTATTGTTTTTCCCGAAAAAAACCGTCAAACCGTCACCTTTTGATGTAATGGATTGTTTATCAGCTTGTTTAGGGTGACGGTTCGGGTGATGGCTGGTGATGGCAGGTGATGGTTTTTGCCTGTTTTAGCCGACATTTTTGAAAATTAACTGAACACAAAGACACAAAAACACAAAGGAGCAAAGACACAAAGTCCTTCGGCCGGATGCGGGGTGATGTACATCAAACCTTTGTGCCTTGACGTCTTGGTGTCTATGTGTTCCATAAATAGGAACATTATTACATGGGCGGTTACATGGCGATTCTATGTTAACCATCACACATAAATAGATGACTTTACAGGCAGATGTAGTTTGTCCCACGTGTGGGAAGAGCTTGTCTCACGTGTGGGAAGAGCTTGTCTCACGCGTGGGAAAGGTCAAAAGTACGTGGGGTGTTGCGTTCAAATGCCAGTGTTGTTGCTGGAGAGAAAGGAGCATACAAAACAGACGAAAGTAGAAAAAGGTAGTCGGAAAACTAAGGCTTTCGACAAAAATTTGGGCAAAAATGGGGGAAAACCGTCACTTCCGTCACCATCCGTCACCCAAACCGTCACCTCGCAACAGGTTAATAGACATGCCGTTACCTCAAAAGGTGACGGTTTGACGGTTTTTTTCGAGAAAAACATTAGAGATAGAAAAATATATTAGTGATTCAGCAAAACGCACAAAAGAAAGTTGACAATATCGAAGTAAGAACACACAACATGTCATTTTATTTTGTTTCAAGCAACATTTTACCTTACAATTTATTGCACATATTATTATTAATATGTATCTTTGCGGCACAAAACAGAGCAACTGCCATGCAAAGCCTCCAGGCACAACACGTCTTTTGCTAGCATCAGGTATGTCACCCAACGACATTCGGATAACACAAGGGATTAAGACCAGAACAGGATAAACAAATAATAATAAACCCTAATTAATTAATCAAAACAACAATGAAAAAAGTATTAGCATTTGTTTTTGCGCTTGCTTGCTTCACAAGCATGAACGCAGATGAGTTGTACCTCGTAGGCGACGGCACTCCTATTGGCTGGACAAACGACGGAACCCAGAGGCAGTTAACCAGAATGGCTGAAACCAGCGAAGGAGTCTATGTATGGACAGGCCTCCTGAAACATGGTGGCGAAGGCTTCAAGATCTGCAATTCCGCAGGCGGTTGGGACGGTTATCATCCCTCAAGCGAGTTTTTCGCAATTGGAGATCCTGGCACAGACAACTACACGACCAGCGGCAATGATTGGAAGTGGAATCCCACAAACGACGATTGGCAGTGGTACACCATTACACTCGACAAGAATGCAGGCACACTTTCTTGGGATAAATCCTTTACTCCTTTGGAAGCTGTTGAGGGTGTTTACTATATCGGAACCGCCGAACAGTTGAACACGCTCGCAATCATGGTCCGCAACAATGTGACAGACCAAAGCTATAATGTCAAGCTGACTGCCGACATTGACTATACTGCATACAATAGTGGTGCTTCTGCCACAATTGGCAATGTTGAAAACAAACCATTCCGAGGTACTTTCGACGGTCAGAATCACACCATCACCATTGATATGACAGCCGACTGGACACGCGCTGGCCTTTTCGGCACTATTGATGCTAACAGCAAGGTACACAATCTGAAGGTTGCCGGTAAGATTACCGCCACCAACAAGAACCAGATAGGCGGTATCTGCGGTCTGCTGAAGGACGGTGCCAAGATTTACAACTGCTTGGTTGCAACAGAGATTGTTGACAATCAAGAGGGCGACGGCACTATCGGTGGTATCAGCGCTGTAACATACGGCTCTTCTACAATCGAGAACTGTGCCTTCTTTGGCAAGATAAATGCTCCCAACCGTAGTGACAATGGCGGTATCGTGTCTTGGGCAAACGCAGGTGTGAGCTGCACAATCAAGAATTGTTTGGTAGTTGCTGACATCAATTGGAAAGGCGGTGTAGACTTTGGCCGCAACAACCCCACTATTGTCAACACCTACAAGACGGGGCAGAACGATGCAACGCTTGGAAATGGCGAGATGACCTACAAACTGAACAGCAATATATCCGGCGCAGAGGACTGGTTCCAAACTTTGGGAACAGACGCAATGCCCACTCCTCTCTCATCAAGCGCAAAGCTCTATGCTAACGGCACATTCTATTGCGACGGTGTTACCTCAAAGGGTGGCGACATTGTTCTGAGCAACACCAACGAATCCGTCATCGATCCTCATGTCTTTGGCGCGAATGGTGTTTGCACAGGCTGTCATGCAGTAGGCCAGGAAGCAGCATTAGTAGATGGCAAGTATCAAATCAACAATGAAGGCAACCTGATTTGGTGGAGTGCATTCGTCAATGCCGGTCATACTGATGTTAATGCCGTTCTGAATGCAGACCTTGACATGACAGAAACGGTTTATACTCCCATCGGCACTCCCGACAACACTTATGTTGGTTCGTTCTTTGGACAGAATCACTCCGTAACATTTGCATTGGACAACACCCCGTACAACTATCAGGGTCTCTTCGGTGTTGTAACCGACGGCGTCTGGATTGAAAGAGTCATCGTGAAGGGCTTCATAAATGGCAACAACTATGTGGGCGGTATTGTAGGCGGTACTAACGGCGGCAGCAGCAATACGAAGCAGACCAACATCTGGTACTGCGGTAACGAAGCTACCATTACGGCAGCCACAGCTAATGGTGCAGGCATCATCGGCGTGAACATGAGCGGCAGTGCTTCCATCATCCTCACCAACTGCTACAACAAGGGCAACATCACTTCCAGCAGAGAAGGAGGCGCATTGTCTGGCTGGCTTGGCGGTGGCTGGTCTTCTGTCCGTAACTGCTACAACAGCGGTACAGTAAAGAATGGCGAAAGCGTGTCTAAGGCATTCGGCCGCAACAACGGCTGCTACTTCACCAACTGCTACTACACCGAAACAAGCGGCACAGACAACTCCACAGAAGATAAGACAAACGGAATTCCTGCTCAGGTTTCAGACGCAGCTCTTGCTTCCGGTGAACTTGCATACAAACTTGGTGAAGACTTCAGCCAGCTCATCGGCACAGAGGATTATCCTGCATTCGGCAACACACCTGTCAGCTATGTAGGTGCAGAAGGCTATGCAACCATGTACGACACCACTACAGGCTATAAGCTGGCTGGTGATGTAACAGCTAATGTTGCAACCTTCGACGGCACGTATCTCCAGCTCGCAAAGATTGAGAACGTTCCCGTTGGCACTCCTGTTATCCTGAAGGGTACTTACTTCAACAAGCTGGCTGCTGACCTGACAGCTATCAATATCGATAACGACCTCAAGGGTACAGATGCCGCTACAGAAGCTGACGGCACGATGTACGTTCTTGCCAAAGTTGACGATACAGTCGGATTCTACAAGGCCGAAGGTTCTATCCCTGCTGGCAAGGCTTACTACCAGAGCACAAGCGGCGTGAAGGCCTTCTACTTTAATGAAGACAACGCTACCGGCATAAATGAAGCTAATGGTCAATGGTCAATGGCTAATGGTCAATCCATTTACAACCTTGCTGGCCAGCGCGTCAATAAGATGCAGAAGGGCATCAACATCGTAAACGGCAAAAAGATTCTCTTCTAATTCAAAATAACTAAATGCAAAATGCTTTTCTCCTTTCCCTCCCCTTCAGGGAAGGGTTAGGAAGAAGGGCTTAATATAAACAGTAACTGCCATACCCCTGCTTGCAGTTTCCTCCCCTTTGGGGGAGGGTTAGGGAGAGGGGCGATATATGCAATACATTAAACCATCAATCAAGATTGAAGAGGCTCAAGCAGCTCAGATGCTGGCAGAGAGCCTGGCGATTAACAACGACAAGACTGTCGATGGCAGCGCAGCGCTGACCAAGGAAGATAACGCCTGGGACATCTGGGGCGAATAGAAGACCCCCTCTAACTCCTCCGTCGCGACTGGGTAGTCGCTCCCCTTTGTGGGGCCGCAATGACATTCAGTCATTGCTGTAAACACCCCAGTCGCCCCGTGAGGGGGAGAACTTAATGCAATCTCCGAGGTGCTAATTGTGCCTTGGGGATTGCTGTTTGAACTTTCTTACCTTAAAGATATATATATGATAATCACAGAACAGATTTTAGATAACCTGACGGAGCAGGCTAAAGCTTCGCCACGGTTAAGGATGAATTACGACCTTCGCAATTCTGCAGATGACAAGTCGCAAAGGATGCTGAATGCTTTGGAGCCGGACACGATAATGCCGATACACCGCCATCGCAGCACTTCCGAGACAGTTGTTTGTATCAGAGGCCATTTCGAAGAGTATTTCTACGACGAGAAAGGCAACCTCACAGAGACCATCGACATGGTTCCCGGTGGAGTTGTCCTGAACATCGAGGCTGGTCAATGGCACAGCCTTAAGTCCCTGGAAAGCGGTACTGTGCTCCTTGAAATCAAGGATGGAGCATACGAACCTTTGCAGGAAGATGACATTTTGAGCATCTGAATCTTTATTTTTGAATGTTTTGCCAAAGAAACTGGCAAATAAACACATTTTATTCGCCTAAAGTCGCAATTGTCACAAAAAAGCATTATCTTTGCGGCGAAAATGGGGGATTGTGCTCCTAAATAAAGATGAAGAAACTACTCATAGAGACATACGGATGCCAGATGAACGTGGCTGACAGTGAGGTCGTTGCCAGCATCATGGGCATGGCGGGCTACGAGGTGACGGAGAACATGGACGAGGCGGATGCCGTCTTTCTGAATACCTGTTCGGTGCGTGACAATGCCGAACAAAAGATAATCTCCCGCCTGGAGTTCCTCTATAGTTTGAAGAAGAAAGGCCACCGCTTCATTATAGGTGTGCTTGGCTGCATGGCAGAACGTGTCCGCGAACAACTTCTGGAAGAACATCATGCCGACATCGTGGTCGGCCCTGATGCCTATATGTCACTACCCGACCTCATTGCTCAGGTAGAGTGCGGCCACAAAGCCATCAATGTGGAACTCTCAACTACAGAAACCTATCGCGACATCGTGCCGCAGCGCATTTGCGGGCCTCATATCTCAGGCTTCGTCAGCATCATGCGTGGCTGCAACAACTTCTGTCACTACTGCATCGTGCCCTACACCAGAGGCCGTGAAAGAAGCCGCGACGTGGAGAGCATCTTGCGCGAGTGCCGCGACCTGCAAGAGCGCGGCTACAAGGAAGTGACGCTACTGGGGCAGAATGTGAACTCATTTTTAATTAAGAATGAAGAATTAAGAATTAAGAATGTTGGGTTTCCTGAATTGCTTCGTCTTGTGGCGAGGGAGGTACCAGGGATGAGGGTAAGGTTCACGACTTCGCATCCCAAAGACATGAGCGACGAGACGCTTCGTGTCATTACCGAGGAGCCGAACATTTGTCACCACATACACCTGCCCGTTCAGAGCGGCAGTGACCGCATCCTGAAGCTCATGAACCGCAAATACACAAGGGAATGGTACTTGGAGCGTGTGGATGCTATACGCCGCATCATCCCCGACTGCGCCATATCGACAGACATGTTCGTCGGCTACTGTAGCGAAACGGAGGAAGACCACCAGCAAAGTCTCTCGCTCATGCGTGAAGTAGGTTACGACAGCGCTTTCATGTTCAAGTACAGCGAAAGGCCCGGCACCTATGCCAGCAAGCACTTGCCCGACGATGTGCCAGAGGAGGTGAAGATACGTCGGTTGAACGAAATGATTGCTTTGCAGAACGAACTCTCGGCAGAAGCCAACAGAAGGTGTATCGGGAAGGAGTATGATGTCCTCCTCGAAGGTGTCAGCAAGCGCAGCAAAGACGAACTCTTCGGCAGAACAGGACAGAACAAGGTGGTCATTGTGCCTCGTGCAGGTCTCCACATCGGGCAGACCGTCAGCGTCCGCATCACCGAAAGCAGTAGCGCAACGCTGAAGGGAATTAAGAATGAAGAATGAAGAATTTAAAGATTAGTTAGCCTTGAAACGAAGAAAGAGACAAAAGTTATCTTGGATAATGCAGGCCTTCACCAGTACCATCAGTACGAGCCTGCTGCTCATCCTTTTGGGACTTGTCGTGCTGCTCTCGCTCACGGCTCGTGTTGTTGCCGACAGCGTCAGGGAGAACCTTATCGTCACTGTTGTGCTTGATGATGATGCTAAATCATCGGAAGCCGAGCTTTTGCAGGACTCGCTGAGCACGAGATACTACGTCAGCAACATCGAATACATCAGTCGCGAACAGGCTTTGCAGGAACAGATAGAGAGCATGGGCATCGACCCTACAGACTTCCTCGGAGCCAATCCTTTCTCTATCTCGATGGAGATAAAGGTCAAGCCAGAGTATTCCTGTAACGATAGTTTGGAATGGATAAGCGAGGAACTTCGCAGCATGAAGCTCGTTGCCGATGTCCTGTATCAGAAGGACTTGGTGGAAAGCCTCAACAGGAACCTTCATCGCGCCTCGTTCTTCCTGCTGACTATTGCCCTTTTGCTTATCATTATCTCCCTAAGCCTCATCAACAATACGGTACGACTTAGTGTCTTCAGCCATCGCTTCATCCTTCATACCATGAAGCTGGTGGGAGCCAAGTGGAGTTTCATCCGTCGGCCTTTCCTTGTGCGAGGCTTCTGGATAGGCATTGCCTCGGCATTCATCGCCGATACCGTCATCCTCTCGGGCATATACTGGGCATCAAGCTACGACGAGACTGTCCTGAACTACATCACCCCGCAGAACATGCTCATTACGGCTGTGTCGGTTCTCGGCATTGGCCTAACCATAACAATCGTCTGCACCTACTTCTCCGTGACGCATTGCCTGAAGATGCGAGGCTCGGAACTATATTAGGAGTGAAGAATGAAGAGTGAAGAGTGAAGCATTTGCTACCGCTCTAATGTCAAATAATATAATCGTAAAGTAAATAGTAAATCGTCAAATAGTAAATAATATGGCATTTAGTAAAAAGAACTACATCCTGCTGGCCATCGGAATGGCAATCGTTATCATTGGCCTTGTGCTGATGTCGGGCGAAGGCAGCGCAGAAGGTGTCTTCAATCCTGATATCTTCAGTGCCCGCCGCATCAAGGTGGCACCCTTGGTAAGTCTCTTCGGCTTCGTCTTCATCATGTTCGCCATTATGTATAAGCCCAAAGCCAAGAAATAAGGAGGGACAGGCATGACAGCACTTGAGACCATTATCATCGCTATTGTAGAGGGACTTACGGAGTTCCTGCCCGTGTCCTCGACAGGACACATGATTATTACACAGAACCTACTGGGCGTAGAGAGCACGCCATTCGTAAAGGCATTCACAATTATCATCCAGTTTGGAGCTATCCTTTCTGTCGTGTGCCTCTACTGGAACCACTTCTTCCGCCTGAACCAAACACCTGCCCCAAATGGCAGCACCCCTTTGCAGGCCTTCCTGCATAAGTGGGACTTCTATTGGAAGCTGCTGGTGGCCTTCGTACCTGCCATCGTCATCGGCTTCATCGGCAAGATGTCCGGCCTGATTGACCGCTTCCTTGAGAACGTGGAGGTCGTGGCTGTGATGCTGGTCGTTGGCGGTATCTTCATGCTCTTCTGCGACCGCCTCTTCAACAAGGGCAGCGAACAGACAGAACTGACAGAAGCTCGTGCTTTCCGTATCGGCCTGTTCCAATGTATAGCAATGATACCAGGCGTTTCCCGCTCGATGGCAACCATCGTAGGTGGTATGGCACAGAAACTGACACGCCGTGCCGCAGCTGAGTTCTCATTCTTCCTTGCTGTTCCTACAATGGCAGCAGCTACCGCCCTGGATGTGCTGCAATTGTTCTTTGGCGATGAGGCCGATGCAAGTTGGGCAACAAGTGACAATCTGATGATGCTGGCTCTGGGATGCGTAGTGGCTTTCGTGGTGGCCTTGCTTGCCATGAAGTGGTTTGTCAGCTTCCTCACCAAGTACGGCTTTAAGGCATTCGGTGTCTATCGCATCATCGTGGGCATCATCATTCTTGGCCTCTTGTGGACAGGTCATTCACTCGTAATGGTTGATTGATGGATTTCCTGGAAGGCGAAATACTCTGCTTCGACAAGCCGCTGACGTGGACGAGCTTCAATCTCGTGGCCAAGATACGCAGACATCTGTGCCAGCGTCTTGGTGTGCGGAAACTTAAGGTGGGACATGCCGGCACGCTCGACCCTCTGGCAACAGGTGTAATGGTCATCTGCACAGGCAAGGCTACAAAGCGAATCGATGAACTGCAGGCGCATGTCAAGGAATATGTTGCCACGCTTCAGTTTGGTGCAACCACTCCTTGCTTTGACCTTGAAAAGCCTATTGACCAAACTTATCCTACGGAGCACATCACCGAAGAGCTGCTGAAAGAGGCACTGGGCAAGTTCCTTGGACGCATTGAGCAAGTGCCACCAGCTTTCTCGGCTTGCAAGATAGACGGCAAACGTGCCTACGACCTTGCTCGCAGGGGAAAGGAAGTCGAGCTAAAGCCAAAGGTGCTGGTCATAGACGAGATAGAGCTACTTGACTTCAATCAGGAAAAGATGCAAGCCACCATTCGCGTTGTCTGCAGCAAGGGCACATACATTCGCGCCTTGGCTCGCGACATCGGACAAGCCCTTAATAGCGGAGCGCACCTTATCGCCTTGCGCCGCACCCGTGTCGGGGATGTCCGTGTGGAGGACTGCATGAAGGTGGAGGACTTCCCCGAATGGCTTAGCAACAATTCATAATTCATAATTTACAATTCATAATTGTTCCATAAACGACCAAACGACTAATTTCCTAAACGACCAAATACAACATGAAACTACAGCAATTCAAGTACAAGCTTCCCGAAGACCGCATCGCACAGGAACCGACTCCCTTCCGCGATGACTGCCGTCTCATGGTCATACATGCCAAGCGTGGTGTCATAGAGCATCACGAATCGTTCCGCGACGTGCTCAACTACTTCGACAAGGAGGATGTCTTTGTCTTCAACGACACAAAGGTCTTCCCTGCCCGTCTCTATGGCAACAAGGAAAAGACAGGTGCCAAGATAGAGGTGTTCCTGCTTCGCGAACTGAACAAAGAGATGCGCCTTTGGGACGTGCTGGTCGATCCTGCCCGTAAGATACGTATCGGCAATAAGCTTTACTTTGGCGAGGACGAGTCGATGGTGGCAGAAGTCATTGACAATACGACAAGCCGAGGTCGCACCTTGCGCTTCCTCTATGACGGTACGCACGAGGAGTTCAAGCGCGCTCTCTTTGCACTTGGCGAGCCTCCCATCCCCAAGCAGATACTCAGACGCGAAGTCCTGCCTGAGGATACCGAGAACTTCCAAACCATCTTTGCCGAGAAGGAAGGTGCCGTTACTGCTCCAACGGCAGGCTTGCACTTCTCGCCACAGCTTATGAAGATGATGGAGATAAAGGATATTAACTTTGCCTTTGTTACTTTGCATTGCGGCCTCAGCAACTTCCGCGAGATAGATGTCGAGGACCTGACCAAGCACAAGATGGACAGCGAGGAGATGCACGTCGAGCGAGATGCTTGCGACATCATCAATAAAGCCCACTTGGAGCATCATAAGATTGTGGCTGTCGGCACGACTGTACAGCGCGTGCTCGAGACGGCGGTATCTACCGACGGCCTGCTCAAGGAGTATCACGGCTGGACAAACCGCTTCATCTTCCCGCCCTATGACTTCCATTTGGCAGATGCCATGATAGCCAACTTCTACCTGCCTTACAGCACATTGCTGATGCTTACTTGTGCCTTCGGCGGCTACGACCTTATTATGAAGGCTTACAAGGAAGCACTTCGCTTCAACGAGAACGACCCCGAAAGACGTTATCGCTTCGGTACCTACGGCGATGCGATGCTGATACTGAATGACTAAAAAGTCCCTATCAGAAACTGGACCCTCTCCCGACCTCTCCCTTGTAGGGAGAGGAGCCGATAGCAATGGAAAGAGTATCCTCTCCTCTCCCTACAAGGGAGAGGTCGGGAGAGGGTCTTCTTTATTTCTTTCCCTTGGCTCCAATCTCGGCGACCGAGCCGAGATGCTGCGCCGTGCCATTGCGCTTATCAATGAGCGTGTTGGCACGGTGCTGCGTGTTTCGTCGTTTATAGAGACGGAACCTTGGGGCTTCGAGAGCGAGCATCCCTTCCTTAATGCTGCCTGTATGGTGCAGACAACGCTTTCGCCAGAGCAATGCCTTGAGGCGACACAGCAGATAGAGCGCGATTTGGGACGCACCACGAAGTCGAAGGACGGCATCTATCACGACCGCCCCATCGATATTGACCTGCTCCTTTACGGCGACATCACACTCTCCACCCCCACCCTCACCCTGCCGCATCCACGTATGCAAGAGCGTGACTTTGTGATGATTCCCTTGTGCGAAATCATGCCCATCACACCGAAAACAAAGTCCCAAAAGGGATAAAACGAAGGAAAAACACGAGTTAGCAAATAATTTTTCACTTTTCACTTTTCACTTTTCACTTTTTCTTCGTACCTTTGCACCCGCATTTGCGAAACAGTGCCAACGAGAGGTGCTGTTCGACAAACAAGTTCAACACATAACAAAACATTATTATGTACTTAGATTCAGCTAAGAAAGAAGAGATTTTTGGCAAGTATGGCCAGAGCACAACCGACACTGGTAGCGCTGAGAGCCAGATTGCATTGTTCAGCTACCGCATTGCTCACCTGACTGAGCACATGAAGCAGAACCGCAAGGACCACAGCACCGAGCGTGCCCTGACTGGTCTCGTAGGTAAGCGTCGCGCCCTGCTCAACTACCTGAAGGCTCGCGACATCAACCGCTATCGTGCAATTGTCAAAGCTCTCGGCCTGCGTAAATAAGCAGACCCACCCCTGCCCTCCCTTTAGGGAGGGAGAGGTTGCCTTTTACGAGGCGAATGAATCAAGTGAGAAGTGTTTGCACTCCTCACTTCTTTTTTTAGGAACAACAATAAATAAACAATTATACGATGAGTGAGAACATAATGTCTAACAGCTCCCTCCCTGTAAGGGAGGGCAGAGGATGGGTTGCCGATGTGCTGGCCGTGCTGTTCTTCGTGGCCGTCAGCGTAGCGTATTTCTTCGTGCCTATCCGTGACGGGTTGGTTCTGACAGGACACGACCATACGGGTGGCGTAGGCAGTGGCGTGGAGATGGAACAGTATAAAGCCACGCATAATGGCGAGCGTACGCGATGGACAAACACGCTCTTCTGCGGTATGCCTACTTATCAGATGAGTCCCAGCTACTCCAGTACCGACACGCTCAGCACGTTGGAGCGCGTCTATCAGCTTGGACTTCCGGGCCTCTCGGCATACGCCGCCTACGTCTTTATGATGCTGTTGGGCTTCTACATCATGCTCAGGGCCTTCGACTTCCGCGTCTGGATGGCGGCTCTCGGCGCTGTGCTTTGGGCGTTCAGCAGTTATTATTTCATCATCATTCAAGCCGGTCATATCTGGAAGCTCCTGACCTTGAGCTTCATACCCCCAACCATAGGCGGTATGGTGCTGTGCTATCGGGGCAAGTATATGCTGGGTATTGTCGTGACAGGCTTCTTCACGGCGATGCAAGTGCTCAGCAATCATGTCCAGATGAGCTACTACTTCCTCTTCGTCATCGGTTTGATGTCGCTCGCCTTCTTTATTGATGCCATTCGCCAGAAGACGTTTGCCAAGTGGCTGCGGGCAACACTTTGCTTTGCCATAGGCGGCATCCTGGGTGTCTGCATCAACCTGAGCAACCTCTATCATACTTGGGAGTACAGCAAGGAGAGTATGCGCGGCAAGAGTGAGCTCACGCAAAAGACGAAAGACCCTGCTGACCAGACGACCAGCGGACTTGAGCGTAGCTACATTACCATGTGGTCGTATGGCATCGGAGAGACTTGGACGTTGCTCGTGCCGAACACCAAAGGCGGAGCCAGCCAAGTGCTTGCCGACAACGAGACGGCTATGAAACATGCCAACACGACCTTCGCTCCCATCTATCGCGCCTTTACGCAATACTGGGGCGAACAGCCCGGTACGAGCGGCCCTGTGTATGTCGGAGCCTTCGTGCTCATGCTCTTCTGGCTTGGATTCTTCGTTGTGAAGGGCCCGATGAAGTGGTGCCTGCTGGCAGCCACCGCCCTGAGCATCCTGCTTTCATGGGGCAAGAACTTCATGGGCTTTACCGATTTCTTCCTCGATTACGTGCCTATGTACGACAAGTTCCGTACCGTAGCCAGCATCCTTGTCATTGCTGAGTTCACGATACCCTTGCTCGCGATGCTGGCCTTGAAGGAAATCGTGACGAACCCCGACTGCCTGCGCGGTAAGGAAGACCGTCTCCCGCGCGTACATTATATTACTATAAGCTTTGCCCTGACCGGCGGTATGGCCTTGCTCTTCTGGCTTATGCCCGACGTCTTCTTTGGGAATTACATTTCTTCTTCCGACCAAGCTTACATGCAGCAGTACGTTAGCGCGGGCTACATTCCACAGGAGTTGTCGGGACAGATACTGGCCAACATGAGCGAGATGCGTCAGGCGATGTTCACGGCAGATGCCCTCCGCAGCTTCATCGTCGTGGCTATCGGTACGGCTCTGCTGCTGGCTTTCCGCTTCGGGAAACTGAAGGCTACGCCGATGGTGGCAGGTATCATCGTGCTTTGCCTCGTGGATATGTGGGGCATCAACAAGCGTTACCTCAACGACGGCATGTTTACTCGTCCGCAGAGCAACGAGCAGGCCTTCCCCCAGACAGATGCCGACCGCATTATCTGCCAGGATACCGACACCTATTATCGTGTCTTGAACCTGAGCGTAAGCACTTTCAACGACAACACGACCTCGTACTATCACAAGAGCATCGGCGGCTATCATCCTGCCAAGCTTCGCCGTTATCAGGAGCTTATCGAGGAGCATCTGCATGGCGAGATGAACGCCATCAACCGCGCTACCATCGAAGGAGGCGGCTATCTGGACGCCTGCAACGGCGACAGCCTGTTCCCCGTGCTCAATATGCTCAACACGAAGTATGTCATTCTCGGTTTGAAGGACGGCGGCAAGCTGCCCGTGAAGAACCCTTGGGCGCAAGGTAACGGCTGGTTTGTCAACGGGATTAACTACGTTCCCGATGCCGATGCCGAGATTGCAGCCCTGCACAATACGGACCTCAGACACGTGGCTGTGGTCGATGACGACTTCGAGGAAGTGCTTGGCAACGAGGTTCTGCCAGTCGATACGACAGCTACAAATATCGTCGAACTGACCAGCTACGAGGCCAACCGCCTTGCGTATAAGGTGAAGAGCCAAAGGGGTGGAGTCGTCGTCCTGAGCGAAATCTACTATCCCGGCTGGACATGTACCATCGACGGGCAGCCCTCGGAGATAGCAAGAGCCAACTATGTCCTGCGAGCCATCAAGGTTCCTGCCGGCGAACACGAGGTCGTCATGACCTTCGACCCGCAGACGGTTCACGTCACAGAGGCAGTCGCCTATAGCGCCCTCGCTTGCCTTGCCCTGCTGCTTCTCGTGTTGCTTGGAACAAGCATCTACAGGAAGAAACAAAACACTCCCAGTTAAGTTCGCAAACATAACGTGTTATGATTGCCATCATAACGTGTTACGTTTGGATTCTAACCATAGGCCGTTTTTGACAGGAGCCAGTTCTTCGCTGAAATTTTGTCAGTCATGACAGGACAAAGTGCGTGTCACATCAGTTTGGCACGCACTTTGTATATAGTAGAGCGGAATGTTTAACCAATTAACTAAATAAAGAAATGAACGTAAAACCATTGGCAGACCGCGTGCTTATTGAGCCCGCACCTGCAGAGACAAAGACAGTAGGCGGCATCATCATCCCCGATACCGCAAAGGAGAAACCCCTGAAAGGCACCATCGTGGCCGTAGGTAATGGCACCAAGGACGAAGAAATGGTCCTCAAGGAAGGCGACCAGGTCCTCTATGGCAAGTACGCCGGCACTGAGGTTGAGATTGAGGGTAAGAAGTATCTCATCATGCGTCAGAGCGACGTTGTGGCAATCCTGAGCTAATTCATAACTGTCAATTCATAATTCATAATTAGGCT
>Ga0310690_10004179_pt1 | contig 20809 bp, 18 predicted proteins | sample AusTroGonzalo_MG_2_FD_207661 | JGI IMG/M metagenome (GOLD analysis project Ga0310690, IMG submission 207661) | Bovine rumen microbial communities from tropical cattle in Woodstock, Queensland, Australia - Gonzalo_04 (v2) (version 2) | ecosystem: Host-associated > Mammals > Digestive system >...
GCACACCTGCATCGATGAGTTTCTTGTCAGCGATGCCGAACTTGCCCAAACCCTGGTTGAGGCAGATCTTGGTGATGCGGGGAACACGCATTACGGATTTGAAACCGAACTGTTCCTTCAGTGCGGGAAGCACTTCATTCTGATATTTTTCTTTGAATCTCGGTGTGTACATTATTTGATCTCCTCTCCAGACTTTTTAGAATATCTAACCAATTTACCATTGTCATTCAATCTTCTACCAACACGGGTAGCGTTTCCTTTAGCGTCAACCAACATGAGGTTGGAGATGTGGATAGGGGCCTCTTTCTTGATAATGCCACCGTTCGGGGTCTTGGCGTTGGGCTTAGTGCTCTTGGACACCATGTTGCAGCCTTCCACCAAAGCCTTGTTTGCACTCGGCAGGACTTCAAGGACCTTGCCTTGAGTACCCTTATACTCGCCGGTGATGACTTTTACGATGTCGCCTTTCTTGATTTTAAGTTTCATTGTTCTTTTTGGATTTTTAATGTTTACCAATTGGTCTTTGTCAATTGTATCTTAAATGAATTATCTGCTACAATACTTCCGGAGCCAAAGACACGATCTTCATAAACTGCTTCTCACGGAGCTCACGTGCAACGGGTCCGAAGATACGGGTACCGCGAAGCTCGTCACCGGGGGTGAGGAGAACCACGGCGTTGTCATCGAACTTGATGTACGAGCCGTCGTTGCGGCGCACGTGTCTCTTGGTGCGCACGACCACTGCCTTGGATACGGTGCCGGCCTTGACCTGACCGGAAGGGATGGCACTCTTGATAGCGACCACAATCTTGTCGCCCACGCCGGCATAGCGTTTCTTGGTGCCGCCCAGAACGCGGATGCAGAGGACTTCCTTAGCACCGCTGTTGTCTGCTACTGCTAATCTTGATTCTTGTTGTATCATAACTATTTAGCTCTTTCAATGATTTCTACTAATCGCCAGCACTTGTTCTTGCTCAAGGGTCTGGTTTCCATAATTCTTACTCTGTCACCGATATGGCAATCGTTCTTCTCGTCGTGGGCCATGAATTTGGTGGAGCGTTTCAGGAACTTTCCGTAGATGGGGTGTTTCATTTTGCGCTCAACCAGAACCACGATGGATTTCTCCATTTTGTCGCTGACGACGACGCCTTCTCTCACTTTTCTATTGTTTCTTTCCATAACTATCTGGTGGATTATTTGTTATCGTTTAATTCGCGTTTGCGCAATTCCGTGTGCAATCTGGCGATTGTGCGGCGTTGCTCCTTAATCAGTTGGGGATTCTCCAACGGGGAGATGGCGTGGTTGAGTCTCATCTTGACCAGCTGGTCTTTTTCGACGTCCAGTCTCTCCTTCACCTCAGCGGTGGTAAGCTCGTTAATGACTTTCTGTTTCATATCTCCTCGTTAAATTTCTGGTGAATAATCTCTTCTTACGATAAATTTGGTGTGCACGGGCAGTTTCTGGGCTCCGAGTCTCATAGCTTCCTTGGCAACTTCCATAGGGATGCCGTCGGCTTCAAAGAGAATACGGCCCGGGCTGACGCGTGCGGCCCAGAATTCGGGGGTACCTTTACCTTTACCCATACGAACACCCAAACCCTTGGCGGTCACGGGGCGATCGGGGAAAATGCGAATCCACAACTGACCCTGACGCTTCATCTCACGGGTGATAGCCTGACGGGCAGCTTCAATTTGGCGGGCGCTGATCCAGCACTGATCAAGCGTTTTGAGGGCGAATGATCCGAATGAAATGTTCGCACCACGCTTGGTGATGGATTTCATTCTGCCCTTCTGCGGCCTTCTGTATCTAGTTTTTTTCGGTTGTAACATTGTTTTTTAATGTTTATAGATTATTATTGATAACCGGCATCTTGGCGTCGGTCTGTTATTTACTTGCTGTTTCTGTTGCCTCTCGGCGCAGCACCACCCTTGCGGGGACCGCGGAACATGCGCTTGGCCTGTCCCTTGGCGTCCTTGCTCTCCACGTTCTGGGCGAACAGGTCGCGCTTGCCGTAAACGATACCGCGGCAGATCCATACCTTGATACCGATGCAACCATAGGTCGTGTGTGCCTCAACCGGAGCATAGTCGATGTCTGCTCTCAGGGTGTGCAATGGAATACGACCCTCTTTGAAATGCTCGTTACGAGCCATTTCGGCACCACCCAGACGGCCGGCAGCGGTGATCTTGATACCTTCTGCGTTGGCGCGCATGGTGGATGCGATGGCGGTCTTGATGGCTTTCTTGTAAGCCACACGACCTTCTATCTGTTTGGCGATGTTCTGGGCAACCAACTGGGCATCCAGGTCGGGACGTTTCACTTCCACGATGTTGATTTGGATTTCCTTGTTGGTGATGACCTTCAACTCTTCCTTCACTTTGTCAACTTCCTGACCGCCCTTGCCGATGATGAGGCCCGGACGAGCCGTGCTGATGGTCACCGTGACCAGCTTCAATGTTCTTTCAATGTAAATTTTAGAGATACCGGCTTTGAAGAACTTTGCATTCAAATACTTTCTAATTTTGTCATCTTCGACGATCTTACCGGCGAAATTTTTGCCGCCGTACCAATTAGAATCCCAGCCTCTTACAATACCAAGGCGTAAGCCTACCGGATTTACTTTCTGACCCATACTTAATTAATTAATTTTTTTATTCTTCTGTTGTTATATTTTCCGTATTCGTTTTTTCGGCATTTCTGTCGGCGATGATCAGCGTAACGTGGTTGGAGCGTTTTCTGATACGGTTGGCGCGGCCTTGGGGAGCCGTGCGGATACGTTTCAGCATTCTGCCGCCGTCCACCATGATGGTCTTCACGTACAGATCCGCATTCTCCAGTCTGGCGCCTTCGTTCTTGACTTGCCAGTTGGCCACTGCGGACTTCAAAAGTTTCAATAATTTCTCTGCTGATTCTTTATGGCTGTATTTCAATACATTCATGGCGTAATCCACATTCTTTCCACGGATCACGTTTGCCATAATTCTGGTTTTGCGCGGGGAGGTCGGATTATCCACTAATCGGGCCATATAGATAGTCTTGTTGGCTTCTTTTCGCGCATCTGCTGCTAATTTTTTGCTTGCACTCATTTTATTATTTTATCTATTTTTTAATTTAAAAATCTTGATTATCAATGCATTACATGCCAAAATAACACCCGTTTGCCTTTTCCTATCAATCGGGCGGCAAAAATAGAAAAAAAATTTATACAATCAATTGTTTAAAAATATTTTTTTCAACAGGTTATGCACAAAACATCACACCCCCGAAAAAAACACGTCCGGTAACTATACCTATATATATTAAAAATAGTTGTCCGACTTCACCTTGGTCAGATGGTTGACCGTGTTCTCCAACTCATCCCGCCCAGGTTTGTAATGCACCCGCAGATACGCCACATCCTTCAGATAGTTGATATGGCCGACCTCCACATTGATAATATCCAAGCCCGTGCGCTCTTTCAGGTCCGCCATCAGTTCCTTCTCCCGGCCAGCCTTCACCAACTCGATTTTCTCATAGAGGATGATCTTGGTATCCACGCGATGCTTCCACTTCACATGTTCAAAAATCCAAACGGCCACCAATATAAGAATATTGGTAAGGAGCAGCTCGGCGTAACTGACCGTCATGGCCAAACCATTGATCACGGAAATGCCAATCACAACGAAAAGATAGGTCATCTCACGGATGGGTATCGATTCTGTCCGATACCGTATCATGCCAAAGATGGCAAAAAGGCCCAACGCGAACCCGATCTGCACCTTCACATTGTCCATCAAAAAGATGAGGAAGAAGATGGTGATGCTGAACATCATGAAGGTGAAATAATAGTCGCGACGCTTGCTTTTCTTGTAATAGAAGAGGGCAATGATAACCCAACAGAAGATCAGGTTGATCGCAAAGCGGAACAACATCTGCCACAACGACGGACCGTCGAAGAAGGGGATGCCAAACAATTGCCCTGCGCCGTCAATGGTTTCCATGCCAAACTCGCGCATGATTTCAGGATCGTAATCGGGGAAAGAACTTTGAAGCATAGTTTAGGGTTTATAGTTTAGAGATTAGAGATAAAAATTTTCCTTAAGCAGTCCCGCCAGGGACAAAAGCTCGGTAGATTATAGATAATGGTTATTTTCAATTCGGGGCGGCGGCGATGGCGAGGGTTTGTCCGGTGAGTTTGCTCACGTAACGGATTTTGTCCTTGAAACGGTTGTATTTGATGGTGTCATCGGTGAGCAACATGCCGAGGCAGTATTTGCTGAGACCACGTTGCTGCACCCGCGCATCCAGTAGCAGACGCTTGAAATCGGAAGGGTGGTTCCCATCCTGCTTTACCTCCACGATGACCAACCCTGGCACTTCAGCTTCACGGTCGTTGAGCATGTTATGAAAACGGATTTCACTGTCGATGGTGATGCGCTCGGTCTTGGCTTTGTTTACCAGCGTGATGCGCTTGAACTGGTTTTGCAGTCTCGGGCTCAGCGGTTCTTGTGTAAGCCAGAACTTTTCCTGGATGAATCGGGTCATTTCAGGCATATTATACAGACTCCCCCACTCCGCAGCCGGAATCTCAATGCGTTTCTTCTTTGTCCTGCCTGTATTGACTTTGTTTTTTATCTCGCAGAAACAGGTGCCTGTATCGACATATTCGCGCTGGCGGATTTTCTGCCGATGCAAATGTTGATTATGATGAACGGTATAAGTCAGTGCATCCTGCGTATCAAAATAGAGGGTTCTGTAATGGGCTATCCGGTTGCCGGAGATCTCCTGCACATAAAAAGAAGAAGCCCAACGATCCGCCAAAGAGTCCAGAATCTGCCGATTCAACAGATACTTGGTGTCCGTGCGGTTCATCAGCTTCACGGAGTGCATCTCCTCCAGCGAGATGGGGTCCATTAAGGGAAGCACCTCATCTAACATACTCAAATTCCTTTACGGATTGCAACTTGCCGTTGGGGGCATAGTTGTACTGTTTCTTTTTGGTACCATCGGCGTTGTACTCGAACTTGCGGATGCGAACCGCCTTGTTATGCTCATTGTACACCACCTCGCGCGAAACCTTGCCGTTTTCATCGTAATCATACGTACAGCGGGCTTTCAGGGCACCAGTAGAGGTGTATTCAATGTCCTCCGCTTTACGCCCGTCTGCATTGTACTTGGTCACATGGTCCAGATAGCGGGCCCCTTTGCCGCCGTCACCACGGTTCCATTCCTTGACCACCAAATTTTTTCTCGCCTCATGCTTGGAAGATTGGGCAAAACAGGATAACCCCACGAGGCAAATGATAAGAAGTGCCGTGATTTTTTTCATTGAAGTGTGTTTTACGCGGCAAAAATAGGATTTTATTTGAAATACCGGAAAAAAGCTAAACAGTTTTGTCGGTCATTTCCTCGGCATTCCACACGAAGGCGCGAAGGCCCTGCTGCTCGGCAGTGAGGTCCAGCGCGTGCAAATCCTTGAGCAAGGGCTCCACTTTCTCATCCGGCATAAAAGCCAGAACGGCAGAGTTGAGCGTAGGCCAGGCGTGCGTTCCATAGTGCGGCTCGCCGTTATCAGAGCCACGCCCCTGCACCTCGTTCCAGAAGGTAAAACCTCGGATCTCGTTCTTTTCCAAGACCTCCATCAGCTCATCGTAGAAGGCCTGGTATAGGGATATGAAGACTGCTTTCATTGTATGTTAGGGTTATGTGTTTATCTTTGTTACTCACCCCCACACTGCGCTTCGCTTGTATGGGGTTAGTTGCACTTCGTGCGGATCGTCTCTTCGAGACTTTCAAGGTATCTGCTCTACTGATCACTGATCTCTGACTACTGTTCACTGATCACTACTGCGGCCTGCGGCCTTGTATGGGGTTATTGCACTTCGTGCGGGTCGTCTCTTCTCTGTCTTTCCCCACTTTAACCCCCACACTGCGCTTCGCTTGTGCGGGGTTATTGCACTTCGTGCGGGTCGTCTCTCCGAGACTCTCAAGGTATATGTTTTAGACTTCGTTGACGCCCAGGGCTTTGTTGCGCTCGCGGCGGGCACGGCGACGGGCTTTGCCCTTCTCGGACCACTCTGCGAACTTGCTGTACAGCACCGGGATAAGGACCAAGGTTACCAGAGTGGAGAATGACAGACCCCACGCGACAACCATACCCATGGAGTTCCACATCTCGGCACCTTCGCCTTTGTCCACAGCCAACGGAATCATACCCAACACTGTGGTCAACGTGGTCATCAAAATCGGACGCAAACGGGAACGGCCACCAGCCACCACAGCATCCTTAATAGTCATGCCACGCTCCACACATAGGCTGGTATAGTCCACCAGCACGATACCGTTCTTCACCACAATACCGATTAGCATCATCGCTCCTATCAAGGCCATGATACCCAATGCCGTGCGCGTGACTGCCAAGCCGATGAGCACACCTGTCAAGGCATAGAAGATGGAGAACATGATGACGAACGGGTAAATGAAGGACTCAAACTGGGCTGCCATCACGACATACACCAACATGACAACGAGTGCCATCAACATGAACATGTCGCCGAACGCATCCTGTTGATCTTCCCATGTACCACCAATCTTATAATCCAAAGTGGAAGGCACATCCATCTGGTTGAGCACTTCTTGGGCTGATGCCACAAGCTCACTCAGCGCAGCACCTTTGGCCACCACGCAAGACACCTTCACCATACGCTCGCGATCCTTACGTACAATGGTCGGCGGCGTGTATGTCTCTTCAATATGGCCCACATCACCCACTCGGATGCCTTGGCCATAGTTGTTGTACATCAAGATATTCTCCACAGCGTGAATGTCGTCACGGAACTCAGGCGCATAGCGCACACGAATGTTGTACTCGTCACCATCCTCGCGGAACTTGGAGGCCGTGTAACCATTATAGCGATTGCGCACGTAACTGGCGGCAGTGGTGGAGTTGAGCCCATTCTCAGCCAACTTGCGGCGGTCAAACACCACTTCCAACTCCGGCGTATATTCGTCACGGCTGATGAGCACCTCCGAACAGCCCTCCACCTGGCGCATCCGCGCGGCGAGCTCGGCGGCGAATTGGTCAGTAGTATTGAAATCGTAACAGTACAGTTCAATATCCACCGTTGACTGTCCACCCATATTACCCATACCGGTGGAAACTGTATAGGAAGTAATCTCTATATGCTGCCGCAAAAGTTCGCGGATACCATCTGAAATCTCCGTGATAAACTTGTCACGCTCGGTTTTCTTCACCAATCGGATGTTGAAAGAGAGCAGGTTTGTACCGTTCTCGCGCATCAAACTCCACGTGTTGTCCTCATCGGGCATACCCACGGAATAGTTGATGGATTTGATTTCGTTCGGATACTTTTCACGAATTTCCTCTACAATCTGGTCACCCAACACCTTGGTAGTCTCCACACGCGTGCCCTGTGGCAACTTCACGGTTACATTCAAGCGGGCATTATCCTGTGTGGGGAAGAACTCCGTAGGAATGACTGCCAGCAGCGAAAGGCTGGACAAGAAAAGGCCGGTAGCCACCAACACCACCGTTTTGCGGTGGTTGACACTCCAGCGAAGCAGACGGGCATAGCCAGCATCCAGATTCTCCAAGAATTTTTGTACTGGCGCATCAATTGCGGCAAACCACTTGCTCTTTTTGGGATTTTTCTTCAGCAAAAGGGAACTCAGCATCGGGGTCAACGTCATAGCCGCAATCAAGGAGACTGCAATCACAATGGTGACAATCCAACCCAGCTGTTTGAAGAGCACGCCGGCCATACCGGTGAGGAAGGTGAGCGGCAAGAACACGGCAATAATCACGAGAGTGGAAGCCACAATGGAAAGCGACACCTCGCTGGTAGCAAAGATAGCTGCCGCCTTGGGCTTCGAGCCTCGCTCAATATGCGTAGTGATATTCTCCAATACCACAATGGAGTCGTCCACCACCAAGCCAATGGCGATAGAGATGGAGGACAAAGATATGATATTCAGTGTGTTACCAGTAGCCAACAAATAGATGAAGGCTGCAATCAAAGAGACGGGCACCACCACCGCGATGATGAGTGTGGCACGCCATCTACCCAAGAAGAAGAGCACCACTACGACCACCAACAACAGAATGATGAGAATGGTCTCTTCCAAACTGTCAATGGTATTTGTGATGTTTTCGGAGTTGTCCACCAACACGTCCAACTGCACGTCAGCTGGCAGGGAGTTCTTGATGTCCGGCAGCTGCTCCATCACGCGTTTGCAGATCTGCACGGTATTGGCTCCGGTCTGCTTCTGAATGATGATCATGGCACCACGTTGGCCATCGGTGAAGGATTCCTGCATACGTTCCTGCAAAGTATCTTTGACCACCGCCACATCGCGCAGGTAGATGTTCTTATTATTGTAGCTACCCACCACAATGTCTTCCATCTCATCGGCGCTGTTGAACTCGCCATCCACACGCATGGAATAGGTTTTGGAGCCAACATCCATGATACCAAGGGAAACGTTGCGGTTCTCCGCACCCAATACGGAGGCTATGCTCTCGATGGTGAGGTTATAACTCTCCATTTTATACGGGTCGCAGTAAACTTGGATTTCGCGCTGCGGCGCACCGGAAATGGATACGGCACCCACGCCGCTCACACGGCTCAACGGGGAGGAAACCTTGTCATCCAATATCTTGTAGAGCGCCTGTGTGCTCTGTCCCGAACGCACCGACAGCATCATGATCGGCATGTCATCGGCACTGAACTTGAACAGATAGGGCTGGTTGGCACCATCGGGCAACGCCGACTTCACCATGTCCAGCTTGTCGCGCACATCGTTGGTCTTTTGCTCAATATCCACGCCATACTCAAACTCCAGATACACAATGGAATAGTTCTCTTTGGAATTAGAGGTAATGTGTTTGAGGTCACTCAACGTGTTAAGCACATTCTCGATGGGCTTGGACACGTTATCCTCAATATCCTCCGCACTGGCACCGCCATACACGGTAAGCACCATGATGGTATTGCTGTCCATATGCGGGAAAAGGTCCACCGGCAGCTTGACCATGGAGAAAATACCGATGATGACCACGGCTATGTAAATCAAGCCGGTCATAATCGGACGATGAACTGAATTGGAATATAAACTCATGTTTTACTTTTATTTATTTTCTACTTTCACTTCCATGCCGTCTTTCAGACGTGCCAGACCTGTGATGGCAAGTTCATCGCCATCGTTCACGTCGCCGGAAAGCAACTCATAGGAATTGTCAATATGGCGGCCGATTTGCACTTGCTTGAAGGAGACTTTACCATTATTATAGACATAGACATAGCGGTTGCCGGAACCTTGCTGACGGAAGATAGCCTGGTCGGGCACCACCACATTGCGGGTTGTGCCAAAGTTCATGGTCACGCGGGCGTACATACCCGGGCGCACGCGACTGTCGCTATTGGTCAGCTCCACCTCCACAGGGAATGTATGTGTTGCTCCGTCAATGGTGGGATAGATGAGGCTCACTTTGCCCTTGAATTCTTCATCACCGTATGCATCCACCTTGATGGACACGGGCATGCCGACCTTCACTTTCTTGAAGAATGCTTCCGAAAGATTGATTTTCATCTTCACCGGGTTGATTTGTTGAACCGTCACCACGGGCAGGCCACCGAAGAGATCGCCACTGTCATAATTACGAGCACTGATGACACCCGAAATCGGGCTGATCAGGCGCGTGTTCTCCAAGAGGTTGTCATAAGCGGTTTGCGCCACGTCAAGTTGCGTCTTCATGGCATCCCAATCCGACTTGGAACAGCCGCCCACCTTGTAGAGCTCGTCAATACGGTTGAAACTTTTCTGAAGATTGTCGAGCTGCGCTTTCTGCTGCTTAAGCGTGCTCTCGTTCATCTGCACGAGCACTTTGCCCTTGGCCACGCAGTCGCCCACTTCCACATAGATTCTGTCAATGCGGCCGCCTGTGAGCGGGGCGATATTGTTCACTGCATTGGCCTCCACCGTAGCAGTGTATTCATAAACCTGCTCCACATCCTGCGCCGACACTTGCTGTGTGCGGATGATGAAATCCTGTACAACCGGAGCAGTGGTTTTGCTCTTGCAGCCACCCATGATCATGATGATGGCGGTCATTAAAATTGCTATTGTTGCTTTTTTCATATTGTTTGTGTTATTATTTTCGTTTGTTTCCCCACACTGCGGCCTTCGGCCTTGTTCGGGGTTAATTGCACTTCGTGCGGGTCGTCTCTTCTCTGCCTTCCTCTGTCTTCCCCACACTGCACGACTTTGTCGCTTGTGTGGAGCTATTGCACTTCGTGCGGGTCGTCTCTCCGAGACTCTCAAGGTATATGTATCACATCTCTCATCTCTAAACTCTAATCTCTCATCTATCAACGCCCAGCGTGGCGTCCAGATTTGCCTTGGCTGAAAGGTAATTGTACAGCGACTGGCAATAGGTAAGCTGTGTGCTGGTGAGGGTCAATTCGGCACTGCTGAGATCCAGCCAGGTGTTCATGCCCACCTCATATTGCTTCTTGGCGATATCGTATGCTTTTTGAGCCTGCATCATCGTCTCGCGGTCGGCGGCAATGTCCTCAATAGCCTGCTGCATGTCGTTCAGATAGCTCTGCGCGCCAATGCGCAGGTTCCGCTCTGCATCCAGACGCTGGTCCTTCATATTCTCGATGTTCAGGTTGGTCTGTTTGATTTTGTAGGAAGTGGCGACCCAGGAAATGATGGGCACTTGCAGCGAAAGCGCTATGTAGGAATAAGGGTAGTTGGTGAATTTCTGTCCGTCATCGCCCATGCCGGAGTATTGGAAACTGCCAGCCAGCGCGAGCATCGGACACGAGGAACCGATGATGATCTTCTTAGACTGTTCCAACTCCTGGATACTCAAATCCAACTGACGCAGTGCGGAGTTATAGGCCAATTGCACTTCTTGTTCGTCAGGCATGGTAGCATTGAGCACGCCTTGCTCGTAATCGGAAAGCTCACCGTCGAAAATCACAGGTTCGTCGATGTTCATGCCCAAGAGGACTTTGAGGCGCATATTGGCAAGACGCACCGACTTGGCGGCGGAGGTCACGGCCGGACGCTGACTCTGCAAAGTCACATCCGAACGCAGTTTCTCGAACTCGGACACCAAACCTTGATTGTAGGAATTGGTCACCAGCTGGTTGCTGGCCTCTATGTTGGCGTAGCTCTTTTGCATCACGTCATACGACTGCTTGGCAAGCAGATAGATGTAATAGGCCTGTTTCACCTGGTTCACCATCTCCAACTTGGAGGAGCGGGCCGCTTCCATCGCAAGATCAATGTCCATTGAGCTGAGTTTCAGGTTGGACCAAAGCGCCGGTGAAATGATGGGCAGGCTCAGATTGGCACCAACAGAGTATGTGTTGTCACGGCCCACCTTGATGTTCATCGTCTGACCACCCATATCCATAGACATGGTCTGCTTAAGCAGCGTCCGGTTGTAGTTGGCCGCCAGCGACACATCGGGAAAGAGCGCGGCAATCTGCTCTTTCTTGTACAATTGTTTGATCTGAACATTACGATCGGCGATGCGCATGGTCGGGGTTTCCGACAGGGCGATTTCAATTGCCTTGTTCAAATCCATGTGAATGGAATCCTGTGTCTGGGCGTTGACCATCAGAAAAGAGGTGCCAAGCAGAAGCACAGTGAGCATATATTTTTTCATCTCTTGCAAAAAATTCATCTTACAATTTGTAAAACAACTAACTTATCAAACTAATTTACAATAATTTAGAAATGATTCTATACCAATGTAAAAGAAGCTGCAAAGATAGTAAAAAAAACGAAACGTGTGTATTTTTTACACACATGATGATATTTTTTTTATTTTTGCGCCCTGAAAAAAAATTCCGGGAATGGGTAACAAAGGTGATTATCGGTATGAATACTGGCGTCCGGCGGTAACTGTGGACAATGTGGTGTACGGTTTCGACGGCACTCACCTCAACGTGCTGCTGGTACGCCGGGGCAGAGAACCATTCAAGGGCAAGTGGGCCTTTCCGGGAGGTTTCCTGGATGAGCATGAGACATTGGAGGAGGCCGCGCGGCGAGAGCTGCAAGAGGAGACGGGTCTCACCCCGAAATACCTGACGGAAATCGGCTCTTTCAGCGCACCTGACCGCGATCCGCGCGGCCGTACCATCACCATCGCGTTCGCTTCGGTGGTCCGTCCGTACCAAATGCAAGAGGCCGTGGCCGGCGACGATGCCAGCGCTTGCCAATGGTTCCCCATCACGGAGCTCCCCCAACTGGCCTTCGACCATGCCGACATCATCCAAAAAGCCCTCTTCATGCTTCGCATCGGCATCCTGACCGACCCCGTGACATTCCTGCTGCTGGACGACACGTTCACGCTGCCCGAAATGCAACGACTCTATACCGAAGTCTTCAACCGGGAATTTGACCGCCGCAACTTCCAGAAGAAGTTCCTCGCCTCCGGAATGCTCACCCCAGTACCTTGCGAGGACGAGAAGAAGAACGCACACTCCCCCATCCACTACCGTTTCAATGAGGACGGCTACGTGCAGTTCAAGGAGAAGCTGTCAAAATGCTAAAACGAGGAGACTATTACACTTCAGACATATAAAAAAGCCGCTGCGTTTCGCAACGGCTTTTTGGCATCTTCACTCGGTGAAGATTATTTTTCTTTGATCAACTGTTCCAAAGCATCCACTTCCTCTTGCAGTTTGGAAATTGATGCATTATTCTCTTCAATCTTTTTGGAAACATCGTTAAGGTTGAGCTGCAATTTTTCTATCTGACCATTGATTTTTTCCTGCTCCTTAAGCAGAGACTGCTTGCTGGTTTCCAGTTTGGCAATTTGTTCTTTCTTTTCGATAATCGGTTTACGAATTTGGTATTCGTCAACTTTTGACGGCATCTTTTGGAGGAATTTGCGAATGGCTGCATCGACTTGCGGGTCGGTGGAAGCGGTTACGGCATTCATATTGCCCTTGCACACGAGCAGAACCAACTGGGTCGTCTTTTCATTTTTCTTGCCGAACTCGATGACATTAAAGAAGATGTCATAGTTCTCCTGTCCGAACGGAGCAAATTGCTGGTTACGGTATGTACGGAAGCCACTCTCTTTGGAAGCCTTGAGATTATACTGGTTTTCGAAAATATCGCGCAAAGTCGCATCCAAAGTCTCCACGGACACGTTCTTCATGTTAAAAAGATAGCCAGGATACTGGGATTTGTTGAAATCCACCATGGAAGTGTGGAGTTTCTGTGCTGAAGCCGTAAAAGCGATAACGGCGATAGTCAAGAGTGTGAAAATCTTTTTCATAGTCAAAACGTTTTAAAATTAAACACTGTATTTGAGGCTGCAAAGATAAAAAAATTATTTTTGCACCCCAATTATGCATATTCAAGAGATTCTCAACCGGTTTGATTTTCCCACCTATCTTGCTCCCATGGAGGGCATCACGGACCATGCCTTCCGGATGATCTGCAAGGAGCACGGCGCTGACATGCTCATCTCCGAGTTCATCTCCTCTGACGCGCTTTCAAGAGAAGTAGATAAGAGCCTGAAAAAGATGAAGTTTGATGAGAAGGAGCGGCCTTTCGGGGTGCAGATTTTCGGTCACAACGAGAGTTCACTGATCACAGCGGCACAGATAGCGGCCGAGTGCGAGCCCGACTTCATCGACATCAACTGGGGCTGTCCGGTTCGAAAGGTAGTGAGCAAAGGCGCCGGATCGGCCATATTGCAAGACATCCCCAAGATGGTGACACTCACGGCAGCGGTGGTCAAAGCTGTCAAATTGCCCGTCACAGTCAAGACCCGCTTGGGCTGGGACCAGTCGAACAGGCCCATCGTGGAGGTAGCGGAGCGACTGCAAGACATTGGCATCGAGGCCATTGCCATACATGGACGCACACGCTCGCAGATGTACGGCGGAGAGGCTGACTGGAGCCTTATCGGCGCCGTGAAGGCGAACCCGCGCATGACCATCCCGGTTATCGGCAACGGTGACATCGACTCTGCCGAGAAGGCCATCCTTTACCGCGAACGCTACGGGGTGGACGGCATCATGATTGGCAGGGCCGCCATTGGCAACCCTTGGATTTTCCGCGACATCAAATGCCGCCTCCGGGGCGAAGAACCTCCAACGCTCACCTACCGGGAACGTCTAGAGACGGTGTTGGATCATCTGCACGCCTCCGCTGACGACAAAGGCGAGCGACGCGCTGTATTGGAAATGCGCACGCAATATGCCGGTTATTTCAAAGGTCTCTTCGACTTCAAGAGCACACGTATGCGACTGATGGGCGCCAGCACCATCGAGGAATGCCGGCAAATCATGGAGGCATACGCCCTCACCCACTCCGCATCCATAACGGAGTAATCTCTTTTTTATTTACTGATAGCAAGACACTTATCGTTATTGGAACAATAATGAACCAAAAACACTTGGCTCAAATAAAAAAAAATGTATTTTTGCCAGCTTACAAATAATATTATATTTTTTGTAGTATATAGTCACGTTAATAAAACTCTAAACAATATGACAACTAGAAAGAACCTCTTATTCGTGATTGCATTCTGCTGGATGTATATGGCCTCATTTGCACAAAGCAGCGTGGACTCCATCACCATTTACCGGGAGAATTTCGATGGTGCCACATACCAAGGCATCACGTCCACCTACAACTTTGCTGACGGCGACTGGATTTTGGATTCGTCACTGTCAGTATCAAATCCGGCGTGCATCCACCTTCGCATGTTTGACAACTCAGGTAACATGACCATGTTAACCTCTCCAATCCCCGTCACATCGAGCAGCATGACAGATTCGGTCAGACATGTTTATATGAGTTTTGATCATATATGCAAAATCAATGAACTTGATTATGCCACCATATTTTACCGTACAGCCACAGGTGTTAACGAAGACGGTTCATACCAGTGGGGCAGCTATCGTCTGTTAAACTTCAACAAGTCCAGCTCATTTTACTATGGCGATGGTACAGCTGATCCTTACGGCACGAGAACGACAGCCCATTTCGGTGACTATCTCGGAGGTCAGTTCAACGACGGTTGCTACGGCACCAGCGGCGCTGGGTCATGGTTGCCGAACAACCCTACCATAGCTCCCACCAACTCTTGGTGGAAACATGAGATTTTTGACATCTCCCGTTTTGTACTTGCACCTAATGTCACGCACTTCCAGATCAGATTCACCGTCAGTAAGAACTCTCCTACAACATCTGGCACCCACTTATGCAAAGGTTGGTATGTGGACAATTTAACATTCCTGTTGGCCAACTGCGAATTGGAGATTCCGAGAATTGCACTCACCGGAACCGTTTATGCCGGTGGTGATGCTAACAGCGGCGCACTGAATAATAACTTGAAAAACAACACAGGCCCTTACACCATTCAGGCCACTATCAAAGATAACGACACGCTCAATCTGAACACTTTGCTTTTCACTTACCAGAAAAACAATGGACCGACGGTGACGGTTCCCAACAACAGTGTCGTTGGACCGGTCTGGCCTGGCGATAACGAGCAACACACCATTGTCAGCGAATGGCAACTGCCAGACATCTGCTACTATGACACCATCCGGTATCACATCTACATCGAGGATGTGCATGGCAACAAGAGACAATTGGACACTTTCTTAATAGCATGGCATAACCAAACCAACATACAGACCAATGACTGCCGGGCCGACAGTATCAACACGGGCGAGTTCCCGCACTGTTTCATCACTGGCCAGCCACAACCTGTCAAGTTCTATTTCACCAACAAGAGCGACGCCTTGCATTCCGCAGGCAACCCTTATCAAACTAGCCTCTCTGTTGTGTTGAAAGTGGAAAATGAGAATCATCAGGTGACACACAACTCCACGCATTCTTGGACTGGATCTATCTGTATGGACGTAGGTGACACGCTTTCGCTGGGAACATTTACGCCAACCCAGGGATACAACTACATCACCGCATACGTCAACATGCGAAACGGACAAGTGGACGGCTACCATGCCAATGACACCATCCACTTCACAGGTTTTGCTTGTGACAGCATTTTGCACGGCGATTACACCGTTGGAGGCGCCAACCCCGACTTCGCGGATATGAATGCGGTGAAGACCGCCCTATCCTACTGCGGTGTCAATGGTCCCACCACTTTCCATTTCCGCCCCGGCACTTATCAAGACTTCGACTTTACCGAAAATTATGTGGGCCAATCGGAAATCAACACCATCACCTTCCAGGGTGACCAGCGCGACCAAGTCATTATCGTCAACAACCACCAAGATGCCGGCACTAATCTTTTCGGCGCAGTCACATTGGTTCATGTTAACAACTTCCATTTCAAAGACATGACCATTCAGGGCAACAATAGTGCGCAATCCAAGGGTGTTCTTTTCAGGGGCAATGGAAGTACCAATATCTCTTTCGACAATTGCAAGATCCTCGCCAATACTGTCAACACAACGGATGTCACTTGCTTTGCAGCAGGCCGAAATGTCGCTGTACCCAACACGACAGGAAACACTCCTGATGCCAACATTTCCTTCAGCAACTGTACCCTGTCAGGCGGCAATATTGGTTTGTATTATATTGGCATTGCCGCACGGCGTAATGCTATCACGCTCCAAAACAACCGCATTATTTCATGTTATAGAGGTATCTACACGAATTATTGCAACCCAACAATTCTCAGCAACCACATTTCCCAATATCACATGGGATCCCACCAGAATTTCACGGGTATCTATATTGATCAAGCCATCAGTCCTGATATCAATGGCAACATCATTGACAGCACATACGATGTGGAATTTGGTATCCACTTGAAAAACGCCACCAACAACGACTTCTACATTCGTAATAATCACGTCAAGGTCGGAAATTCGAACTATGGTATTTATGTAACCAACAGTTCTTCTTCAGCGAGCATGACCGGATTCATCTATAACAACGAGGTGATCCTCTACCCTGTTACTGCAGACAATTCATACGCTATGCAGATTGTCTCATCCAACAACTTGAAGGTCATACACAACAGCTTATACATCAAGTCTGACGCTCCGTACAGCAATACAGCAGCCTTGATGATTCAAAACAACAATAATACATATTTAGACAATAATATATTATTAAACTATTGTAATTCCAATACCAGCAGCACACACTATCCACTCTATCTGAACGGTTCTTCCACTGTGACAGGTGGCCAAAACAACCTGATTTCAGCTGCAGGAACAATTGTATTCAAGACAGCTGCCATGAATACGATTACAGATATGGAACGCAACATCAATACTATGCATAACAACATCAGCATGTTGCCACCTATGGAAAATCCTACAGAGAGTCTGCTGCCCTCCGAGTTCAGTGGATTGGAGTGTACACATAATGAGAATGTTTCAACGGACATCCGTAGCATTGAGCGTACCAACCCCACGTATATGGGTGCTTATGCCAACGCTATCCCCGCTGTTGACGCAGCCATTACGGCAATGACCAGTCCGTCACTGGGTGAATGTCCTCAAGATTCTTACAATATTACTCTCACCATTGCCAACAAGGGTTCACAAACGTTGAACTTCGCCAATAATCCTGCAACCGTTACCATCCATTCCGACTCCCTGAACCTCACACAGCAGAATACCATCAACAGTGGTAGTGTGAATATTATGGAGAGCATGTCTTTCGTTGTTGCCTCTAACGTAGTGATTCCCAGAAACCAGCCGATGGATCTGACATTTGTTATCCACACCAATGGTGACAACAACACCAGCAATGATACATTGAGAATGCATTTCATTCTGGAAGTAGCCCAACCCGACTATGATGAAACCTTCAGCAATGGAACCCAACAGACCTGGACCATCGAACAGATTTCTACGGGCAACTTAATTGGTAACTGGACCTTCCAAGAAGGAAGTGGCATCAACCCCACCATAGCCCCTGTTTATGGTACTGGCCGTTTGTTCTTCAACTCCAAGAATTTCGCATCCAACACTTCTTCCCGCGCCATCATGCCGGTTGTTGACCTGACTGGAACCATCCACCCCATTTTGGAGATGTGGTTTGCTCACGACCGTGCCGGCAGTGCAACTGCTGCTGAGGGTGTTACTGTGAAGATCAAGACTGGTGATGGCAGCACTTTCAATGCCATCGCCCCGCAAGGTCAAACCAGCACCTTGATCAAACGATACAAAGCCACTGCCACAGAACCCGAGTGGACATTATACACATACGATTTGACCAACTACGTTAACGCTGGTTGTATTTACATCGCCTTTGACGCAGACGGAAAGGGTGGCAACAACATCAATATCGACCGTATCCGTTTGAGAAACCTGGTGGATGATGACATTGCCATCACCCAGATTTACGCGCGCGGCGAGAGTCCAAACCAATATGATGTCAACAATGTGGTGAAAGCTCTGGCTCGTAATGAGGGTCGTCTGGCACAAAACAACATCAAGGTCTATATGACCGTGACCGGTGCTACGGAGCAATATCAAGATTCCTTGGTCATCCCCTCTTTGGCCTCCGGAGCTGAGACCATCGTCACTTTCCCGGATCATCATTACAACGTACAAGAGATGAAGAACGTAGAAGTACGTTCACGTCAAGACCAGCTTAACAGCAACAATGCCATCAACTGGCCCATGAACATCACCGAGAATGTGGTGAATTATGCAGACACCAGTGCACAAGAGTTGTTAATTGGCGACTACAACAACATCATCCGTCCGTGCGTCCGTTACACCACAGATGAGGAGATTGCTGTCACTGCCGTTAAATATTACTATGATCAGACTTTCATCTCCAATCCTGAAAGCGGCTTCAGAGCTTTTGTTTCCAATGCAAACGGCGAAATCTTAGCCACCTCCGATATTGTCAATTTTGATAATCTGCAGCAGAGGGCATGGAACATCATCCCCATCAACAATTTCGCCCTTACCAACATGAACAACGAGTTCTATGTCGGTATTGAGATGTTGGCGAAGGGCAACTATTTGTGTGCTCAAATAGAAAGCCCGCTCAGAGATTCAGCATTCTACTACTTGGAGAGCAACGGCACATACACGCCGCAAACTACTGGCAGATTCATGATCGGTGCTGTCGTGGATACCCCATTCGTCCATGATTTAGCGCTCCTAAGCTTGGACAATCCGACTACGCGATGCGATCTCGGCCACGAGAATCTTGTCCTCACCATTACCAATAACGGCTCTCAAGACTTGTTGCCGGGCACATTGATGCATTATTCCATCAACGGACTTCCCGCTGTCAGCGAGACCATGACGGACACTTTGCACAGTCACGAAACCAAAACTTTCATATTCAACACTCAGTTTGACTTCACGAACAATCTCATTGACATAAATACCAATTACGACATTCTGGTGTGGGCCACCAAAGATGCTCAAGATCGTCTGCAATACAATGACACTTTGCGTCAAGTCATCGCATCAAGAGGCAAATCAGCCCTGCCTATCGTACAAGATCCGGTGAATGTTTCCTACTACACTCGTGGGACCCTGACGGCGCACCTGCCGAGTTCCATTTCACAAGGTGTGATCGGCTGGTTTGCCAACACTGGTTACGAGTCCTGGGAATTGTTAGGATACTCTGATTCCACTTACCAGACCCCTTACATCTTCTTTGACACAACATTCTACGCCAACGCTAACCCCGGTTACATTTTTGACACTATTGTAGGAGAGCTGACCGGAAGTACAACTGGCAATGGCGCACAGCCATTCGTATTCACCAAAGGTTATTCCAGAGGCCGCATTCTCTATACAGAAAGCGAAATCGGACAACATGGTCCCATCACCACAATCGGCGTGTATGTCAGCTCCATCACCAATGTAGGTGAGGGCGGCATCCCTATCAAGTTGTATTTGAAGGAGACCTCTCTGCCCTCCTTCCCGTCCAATTCAGCCATAGATTGGGATAATGAAGTGCTCGATGCCACTCTTATCGTGGATGAAATGGTTCACTTTGACCATGTAGGATGGCACTATTTCACCCTGTCCACGCCGTTCAATTACAACAACGGCAATTTGATAGTGTTGACAGAGACCAACTGCGCTGACTATTGCACGGGCACAGGTACACAATGTAACAATTGCGGTGCATTCGTATCAGGTGGAACCGGATATCCGAGCTTCAAACAGACCAACTGCGCAACTGGATTTGTACAGTACAAGGATAACAATACCTTGCCGATGACAGGTAACTACAGCAACTATACCAAACGTCTCACCATGTCGTTCAAGATTGCTGACCTGCAATGCGGTAGCCAAAAGATACCTATCCACATCCATGTGCCAGACATTCCGACATACGATGTGCGTACAGTCTCTTTGGACTATCCTTCTTCTGGTTGTGCTTTGTATGACGAGCACATCCAAGTCTCTATCCAGAATATGCTTAACACTTCCATCCCTGCAGGAAAAGTGACGGTTCACGCCATTTTCAACAATGGCACAGAACTCACTGAGACAGTCAACGAGGTGTTTGAATCTGAGCAAACCAAAGTGATTACTTTCAGCCAGCCATTCAATTTCGCTGCTCCGCAAAGCAACACCACATTCAACTATGTCATCTACACCACGATGAACAACGAAGATGTGGTTTACACACGGAATGACACCATCACAGGCCAGCTCACTTCAAACTACACGGCAGGATTACAGGCCTCCTATACCTATGATGGCGCCTATACAGAGTCCATGGTTATTCTGAAACCTGAAGACCGTCTGCCTAATAACGTGCAGTACTATACTTTCTACGACAACGACAACAACCG
>Ga0310690_10004181_pt1 | contig 20791 bp, 37 predicted proteins | sample AusTroGonzalo_MG_2_FD_207661 | JGI IMG/M metagenome (GOLD analysis project Ga0310690, IMG submission 207661) | Bovine rumen microbial communities from tropical cattle in Woodstock, Queensland, Australia - Gonzalo_04 (v2) (version 2) | ecosystem: Host-associated > Mammals > Digestive system >...
TTATTGCCGGGAACTGGAAAGAAGATTCGAGGAAAAGAAGTAGTAATCATAGAGTATTGCGGAACTGAGTAGAGCGAATCGCAGGAAAGGCTAGGATGCCCGCCTAGACACTCCCTTCTTTTTTTTTACCGCCTACGGAAACATAAAGGCCTTATTATTGTAGAGGAATACCTAATGTTTATAAAATGGTTAAGACCTCTATTTTTGTTTAATATAGAACGAACTAACATGATTTCATTATTTTGGTGGGGAGTGATCTTTGCTATAGTCAGCCTGGCACTTACCCTCATACTTAGCGGATCAATTATTCCGCAGATCAAATTCCGGAAAGGCATTGCCCTTGCCGGTCTCTCGATAAATTTCATGGCACTTCTCTTCTGTTTTGGAACAGGCGGAGAGTTGGATAAATTCGGACTGGGCATAGTAGTTGTCTGGTTTGGAATATACCTTATGGTATGGTTACTTGGTGCCATAGAAAAAGCTAGAGAAGAAAGGAAGTAAATCTTCCTTTCTTTTTTTTTTGTTCTTATTTCCTTATTAATGTACAGTCCATTTCTAAAGATTAAGCATAAATATTGTGGCAGGCTTCGTTGGGATAATGCAGCCTGTTTTTTTACCGTTTTTAAAAGCATCAGAGCCTTATATATGTAGAGAAAACCTAAAGAGAAAAATAAAGATTGGTAAGACTCTACATTTTTGTTTATTTTAGACTAGAAAACTATGATTACAAGTTTAGGATGGGGCGTAATCGCTACCATCATAGTGATTGCACTCACTATTGGTGAGATATGCATTGTAAAAGATGAATACCAGAGCAAAGTGGCTATGGTAAGTATGGTCCTTCAGGCTACTGTTGCAGTGGCTTTCATGCTTGGGACTGAAAAAATGAATAATTTCGCAATTGGTCAGATCCTGACCTATGTAGGACTTTTCCTGCTCGTAGGAGCTTGGGTAAAGATCAGTGAGAAGATTGAGAAGTTTAAAGAGAAGAGGGCTTAGTTCCCTTTTCTTTTTGTTTCTGGTGAGTTAGAACGAGCCAGCACTAGGAGACGAAGCGAAGCGGAGTGTCCCCTATTAAATCCTTATAAATGAAATGTTATGGATTGCTTGGCATAATGAAAGAGTAGTATAGGAGAAATCTTGTACTATTCTTTTTTCTACACCTGCGGCCCACCTCACCACTCACTACGTTCGTCGCCACCGCAGGTGATCATTCAGAGATTCCTCTGAATGATACCATGAAAGACGTGATTATGACTTCTTCTCTGTATGAGACACCAGAATGAAACGAAGTGGAATGATGGGTGGCGAATGGTTTTAGAAGTGAATTATTTTCTTTTTAGAGATGTCATATATAGCAAAAGCAATCTGGCGTTTACGAAATAATACAATTTGCGCTTTTTATGACATCAATTTCTTATTAATGAAGAGGAGGACGCCTTCGGCCTCCTAGTGCAAATGAAATTTAACTTTAAAATTAAACAGAATTATGGAAAAACAAAAAGTAGTAGTACCAAAGGGAATCAGATATATTAGTGAATGGAAAGAATTTAATATACCTGATTTTCCTTGTATTTTTAACAAACAGTTAACGGGTTGTGGGTTTACTGAGTATTGTATTACAAATCCAGAGAACATCATTCTATGCTCACCTAGAAAAATCCTATTAGAAAACAAAGAAGAACAGCATCCAGAAGTCCTTTATGTAAGAAATGAATTTGAGAAAAGTCTAAATATTGACAAGGATCTTACTTTAACAACGCCGAAGGGATATACTGAAGAGGAAGCTGAACAAGATGAACAAAACATTAGAGATCAGATAAATGGCCTAAAAGAACAAATAAGACTATATACATTGTCGAGAGAGTCTAGTAATCTTCCAGTCAAAATTTTAGTTACTTATGATTCTTTTAGATACGTTAGGGAGGCATTAGAATCTATCTCTTTAATGCAAAACTTTAGAGTAGTAGTGGATGAGTGGCAATCAATATTTACAGATTCCACATTCAAGTCATCAACTGAGATAGAGTTTTTAGACCACTTAAAGGGTTTGGATAAACTCTGCTACGTATCCGCCACTCCAATGATTGACAAGTATCTAGAGATGATGGATGAATTTAAAGATCTACCATACTATGAACTAGATTGGGGAGAAGAAGACCCAGGCAGAATAATAAAACCAAACCTAATCGTAAATTCTTGTAGATCTATTACAAAAGAAGCTGAGAAAGTTATCAATTCTTATAGGAATGAGTCAGAGCACGTATATGCATCTTTTATAGATGAATCTGGGAAGATAGTAGAAATTGAGTCTAAAGAAGCAGTTATATATGTTAATTCTGTTAGAAACATCTGTGATATAATTAAAAAGACAGGTTTGAAACTAGAAGAGACAAATGTACTGTGTGCAAGAACTCCAGAGAACGAAAAGAAAGTTAAAAAGGCCTTTGGGATTAGCGGGAAAGTTCAGGTTCTGGGAAAAGTTCCAACCAGAGGAGAGGAGAGAAAGATGTTTACTCTATGTACAAGAACAGTATATCTTGGTGCGGACTTTTATTCAACTAATGCTAGATCGTTTATATTCTCAGATGCCAATATTGATTCTTTGACCGTAGATATAACTCTAGACCTGCCACAGATTTTAGGTAGGCAAAGACTAGACTGTAATCCTTGGAAAAATGCCGCCACTCTTTATTACAAAGTTTTAGATGAAAGTGGTAGAATAACTCCAGAAAAGTTTCAAGCAAGAATAGAAGAGAAAGAAAGAAAAACCGAAGATCTATTATTGTCTTATAGAACTTCACCTACTTCATCTTCTAAACATACTCTGGCTGTTGAATATCAGTACTTAGCTAAATCAAAGAACTATAAAGATCACTATGTAGCAGTTAATACTCATGGCGGAACAGACTTGGTACCTGTATTTAATGAGTTAGTTAGGATATCAAATCTCAGAACATATGAGATTCAGCAGGTAGATTATAAGGATAGGTTTAATGTATTTTCTTCATTAGAGACCTCTGCAGAGTTTTCAGATAAAGAGGTTGATTTAGCTGTGACAGAATTTGACTCACTTAAAACAATAGTTGATAAATTAAAGTATATGTGCAATGTTTCACTAGATCCAAATCAACTTGAGAGATTTATCTGCAGAATACCAACCATGTATCAAAATTATTATAGAGTTCTTGGGATAGAAAGAATAAAGTCGCTTGGTTATACTAAATACTACTTAGATAAAGAATATGATAGACTATTAGGAAACCAAGACATAGATACTGATAATATTAGAGAAGAGATACTAAAAGAATTTGAAGTGGGAAGTAGGTATTCTAAGTCTGACATTAAAAATAAACTTGGAAAAATATATACAAGTCTTGGATATACAAAAACTCCGAAAGCAAATGATTTAGAGGAGTACTTCGAAATTAAGACATGTCTCATATCAAATAAAGAGACGGGCAAGAGAGATAATGGTTTTGAGATTATAAAAAAGAAGTAAAGCCTTAAAAATAGAGTGAAGTATACATTTGATTCTTGGATAGATGAAAGGCTTGATATTGGGAAATTAAGAACTCTCCTACTAGCCTGGATTAGAGACGAGTGGAGACCAGCTGGGAAAGAACAAAAGAAACAAATGAGTGATATAACTGAGATAATATTAACACGAGATCTGAAAGAGGTGATAAAAGATCCTCGGATTGTTTCACTCAGATTACTTGATTCGGCTGTATTCTTAAAGTCGCAAATAGAGGGAGTATTCAAATCTGGGAAGACAGGGAAGTTAGAATAAATAGCTTCTCTGTCTCTTTTCCTTATTTATGTATGATTGACGAGAGAGAAATATTAATAGAGTTTAAAGAAATTGATAGAGAAAAACTAGATCTTGAGGCTTCTTTAGGGGCTATGCATAAGTGGTTAGAGGGGGAGAATCATATAGAGTTGATGAGGCGATTGTGGGAAAAAGCAAGGCCCGACTCTAGGATGACCGAGTTTTTAAGGTCAGAGAATGCCACACCACAAAACATAATCGGCCTAATCTCTCATCTAGTTCATAATAATTTTCTAAACGAGTACAAGGCGGTTCTATATTTGATGGATATGTCGGAGGAGGGAATACAGAGAATAATCAATGGGAAGGAGGACTTTGAATGATACCGAAAGAAGAGTTATTCCTGGGTGCTTGGGTCTGTGTGCCTGAGCTTATTTATGATAATGGCCCGGACGATTATGATTTAGGCTATGTCCAGATTACTAAGTTGGAAGACGATGAGGTATGGACGACAGGACTAACCGAAATTGATTATAGTGAGATCGACCCTATTCCACTTACTCCCGAGCTCTTAGATAAATTAGGCCTTCACGAATTTATTGATGTTGCCTTATTTGATCATGAGACTGGGATGCAAAAGGATGATTATAAAGGAGCGGCGAGATTGGAGAGTTTTCATGAATTGCAGTACCTAATGAAAATGATATCTGGTCGGGAGATTGAACCATGAAAGAAAAACTAATATCAAAGCTCCTCAAGTTTGCTTTATCATCTGGTCAAGGAAAAGAGGAGATGACTGATGTATTGGAAGTCGCTGCGGCATTAAAGGCTGGTAGAAAGCTTTGGGTGGCGCGAGATAAAGACGGAAAAACATTAGGTGCATTTAGAAAGAGACCAGTTCGTATTGCTGAGTTTGGGTCTGAGGATAGCGAAGAGAAATACTGGGATGATTTAAGCGGTTGGAGTCTTGAGTTGCCCGCTGAGTTATGTCCAGATCTAAAGTGGGAAGACGAACCGAGGGAAATGATAATAGTTGCTTTGCCGGTATGATAGATGAATTAATATCAAAACTAACCGACTTTACACTATGTTCCGGACTTAGCGAGGATATTACGGCCGGACTAAAAGATATAATAGAGCTTTTTAAGTCTGGGAGAAAATTATGGGCCGCTCGTGATGAAGATGGTGAGTTGTATTTATATGAACGTCTGCCGGATCGAATGGGAGAGAGTTGGAATGATGTTGATTCCGATGGAGATTATTACAAACTTCCGGCCGATCTACTTCCCTCGCTGACTTGGGAAGATGAACCTAAATTAGTAACCTTAGGACTATTTATACTTGACGACGATGATTGAAAAACTTAGGAAACAAGTAAAGGATATTGAAAAAGCCTTAGATGAGAAAAAGAAAGAGCTAAAGGAGGCAATTATGATAGAGGATATGGAAAAACTTAAACCCTTCCTCCATAAGTGTTGCCGAATCAAATCTCATGCTACTATTGCCTATCTCATTAATGTATCAGAGATTGGGATAGACGAATATGACGATAACTTCATTGATATATCGGCAGAGAAGGTGATAATAATAGAAACAGACCTGCCGAGCGTTAATCTAGATGAAGAAACCTTTATGTATAACTCAGGTACCGACGTAATAGAGGCAATGACTGAGGATAAGATATGGGAAGTAATCGGAAAAGATATTAAATCATGTCTTGGGTAGAAGTTAAGAATAAAGCAAAGGTAGGTGAATGGGTACAGACAAAAGAACTCCACTCTCATCCAACTGGTCATGGCTATTTTGAAAAGGGCTCATTAGTTCAAGTAATCGCTGTTCATCCGATTGACGGCTATACGATTTCTGATCTTGATGGACATGTTATTGAAAAAATAGGATGGATAATATGACTGCCGAAGAAAAGAAAGAACTCCTGGTTAAAGAGTTATCAACAAGATTTCCCTATCACGTTAAAGTACTGGAGGGGGACGTTCTTATTGAGGCCCTCGAGTGTTTAGCCAGGATATCAGAATCAGACTACGTAGTAAATCCCGTCGAAGGAACAGATATTAAGTTTCGGATAGAGAACGTCAAAATATATCTCCGACCGATCTCTAGTATGACCGACGAGGAGATAGACAAGCTCTTCGAAGTCCTAAAGGTTGATCTAAGTGGAAAGACTGACGATTGGATAAAGATAAATGATGTAACTGGAATTAAGTTCTTTTTACCTGAAGGACGCTGGGTTGAAGAATTAGTCAAGGCATATGATTATCTTAATTCCATTCATATCGACTACCGTGGTTCAATTGCTGCTGGGATTGCTATTGAGGCCCCTAAAGATTTGTATTGATTATGACACAAGAAGAGTTTTTAAAAGAGTATCAGGGAAAATTTATAGAGGTATCAGGTTTTGAGGTCGCTTGGATATTTGAGGTTTCTTCGGCGGACTTTTCTAAGGGGAATGAAAACTTCTTAGGATGGATTGCCGGGAAGAGAACAATTATCGGCGGACCTGAAGTAATCGAAAAGTATCATGACCCAGAATTCGAAAAGGACGAAATAATCTTAAGACAGGAAGATAAAATAACAGTCTTCCCCGATAAAGAATCGTTGGAGAAGAGAATTTTTGAATTCTTGCGAGAAAATTTGATTAAATATGAAAACACAAGCGGAGATAGAGAATTACCTAAGAAATGAAGCACTCCCAGAATCATGGCGGGTCGAGTTTATACGAAAAATAGAAGCTCCATCTGAATTTAGTGAAACTGGTAGTGGATTAGGAATTTCTTTGGCTGACTGGATAAAGAAACACTACCCTGGCAATATCTTCTCTCTTATCTCAGACCCTTTAATTTCTTGGGGGTCGGGGATTGAAAGAGACAAGTGGGCAGTCTACAGTCAAAGATTCATCGATTGGCTTAAAGGATACCCCGATACAGCCAAGTGGGTTTATCGGCTGGAATCTACAAAACCTGACTCCGGCCTATGGTATGACTCACAAGGAAACTGGTGTTGGGATAAGAATGGAATTGGTTGTCTGCCGAAATGTAAAACCAAAGACCTACCAATGAATTACGATGAGAGGTATAAAAAGGCCGGGAGAGATTGGTTTTCCTCCTGCAGCCGAAAAGAAGACCTCCTACATTGGTATTCAAAAGAGGATGCCATAGATCTAATTTCACAGGGATTTGTCTTCACACGATATCTAGCTACCGAGTACTATGAGTATCCACTTGAGACTACTTTCATAAAACATACATGCTTAAAGAGAGAAGTAATTAATTTTTCTGAGCTATGGGATGCGTAGAAGTAATAATCTTAGTGGTATTTGTAGTAGCCGTCTTTGTGTTTATGGCAGGCTTAGTTGTTTACTGTTTTCGAGAGACAGGCGTTAGTGGAGCTATGAGAAAACTAGTCGAGAAAGCTGAGGCGAAGGAAGAAGAGAAGAGGCAAGAAAAAGTATACTCAGATCTAGTTGAAATGATAATGAAAAAGTCAGAGAAGGTAAATTAAGCCTTCTCTTTTTTGGCCGCCACAAATGTCTTAAAGGCCTTATTATTGGATAAAACATAAAACAGAATGAGTAATAAATTAAGCGGAATGACTACGGTTACGACCATAGTTAATAAGCACACCGGGGCACGTTGCAAGGCAGCTCCCGGATTTACGTTAGGTGGCGAACCTGCCTACCTGATCAAAGATGGCGACCTGAACAAATGTGAGTTACAAAATTACTCCATTGGTCGCACTAAAGGATATTTAGAGGGTTTCTGTTGTGCCGCCCTTCTTGCCGGCTTTATTGGCTGGTGGGTGGAGAAGAAATCCAAGAAACATCATGAAGAGGAGAAGTAATTCTCCTTTTCTTTTTAAACTCTTATGAATGAGTATGAGCTTTTTAGGCATATTTTTTACGATACTATTTAGTTTATTGTTTGGAATTGGAATAGGAGTTTTTATTATCCTATTCACTCAAAAACAAAAATACAAACATTGGTTAAAAGAGAATGATAAAGTTGAGGTGGTTGGATCTCTTGGCATACCGGAAAAATTTGTAGGCGATATACAAAGAAGTTCCTGCCCAGTTATAACAATCACGCCAGCCAAAGTTCAATATTCTTGTAGTATAGGAACAATGCCAAATCCTATAGTTGGTGGAACATTCAATTCTAATATATCAGATTTTCGCGAAATCAAAATAGTTGGTGAGTTCGTTGATGGATTGAGATTATGTTCCGTTGCCATCGGAGATAAAGTGCCCATTCAAGGAGTAGTAAATATAGTAATCTTATGACAGTATTTTTGGTTATTTTATGTGTGGCCGCAGGAGTTGGAATAGGTTATTTCTTATTTGACCCTAGATTCAACAAAAAGAAGATAACAGTGTTCGGTACACTTATGATACCTGTCAGAGAGGTCGAAGTATTGAAAGAAATAGGAGATGAGCTTACTATATTTGTTGGTGAGCCAGGGGAAGGTAAGGGCTGTAAGATCTATGCGGTTCAGGGATTAAGAATTATTGAAAGCCACTATGGTGGTGGATTTGATAGCAATACGAAATATAGAGCTATTTGGGGAGCATCTTTTAAACTAACCAAAGAAAAGTCGGACCTTAACTGTATTATTCTACCTGGTCAAATAACAGAAGGAATGGTAACAGCAGCTTACGAAAGGTCTCAAAATTCATTTCCGAGACCATGTTTAATCAATGTAGTATTATTCTAATATGGAAAAGAAACTAAGAAGAAGCAGAACGGATAAAAAGATATTCGGAGTCTGCGGGGGTATTGCTAAATACGCAGAGATGGATCCAACTATGGTTCGTCTACTCTTTGCTATTAGCTGTATCTGCTTTGGGTGTGGAATTGGCATTTACCTAGTGGCTGCCTTAATCATGCCCGTTGAAGAGGAATAAATCCTCTTCTTTTTTTTGCTATTCATAGGCCTTTAAATTCTTATATATGAGCTCAGGAGAGGGGTCTGCAGAAAACCAACTCTCTGGACCAGGCGCCTAATAGTAGACTATACGTCTTGAGGGGTCTGCCTGATCGATCGAACTGAATGGGATCCTAGACGTAGGAGCAAGTAGGCTTCGATCAAATTTCTTTTTTTTTTCTTCTAATGCCTTATATATAATGACAAAAGAAGAGATATTTAAAAGATTAGTTAGGGACCGAAAGAGAACGATGTTGTTAGAGGGGAGGTACGTTTTACCTGTTAAAAAAGATACCGACTACAGTACGTTTAGAACAGAGAGAGAAGATGGGGTCGTTCAATCACAATCAACTCCAAATTTTCCTAGATTTGAGACATTTCTAAAAGAAAAGATACAAGAAGAAAAGCAGAAAGATCCAAACCTTGATGAATCCTTATTTAGCTATATTCCGGAATTTACGGTTATAGTTAAGGAAGATCTATTTAAGAGGATTTTTAAATATTCTCCTGACGTTTCTAGTTGGAGATTTGATGCCCTCTTCTATAAATTGTTTCTGATTTTTGAAGCAGACTCAGCAACATATCATTCTGGAGAGAGAAAGAAAGTGATAGATGAGCAGTATGATATTAAGCGAGACAGGTATGTAAAGTATGAGTTTGACTGTGATACTTGTCGTGCTGAACTTGGTGCACTAGATGAATCTGTTGCAAGAAGCAGATTTGAAGAGGTATGGAGTAATAGTATATTTCCTGCCTATAAAACGGCTATTAGCAATAGAAAACTTAGACTTAGAGAAGAAAAGAAAGAGAGGGCCGAAAGAAAGAAAAAAGATCCGAAAAAACAAATTCTAACTACACAAGTCGAAGATCACGATCCTTGGGTATACGTGGACTTTTCTGAATATATTGTTAGCAAGTTTGTAAAAGAAAACACTACATCTATTGATCTTTATGAGAAATATATAGAACCAATTGAACCACATTATAGAATGTCTACATTAACTATTAATGTTGGTTCTATGTCAAAGGCTGATCAAGAAAAGTTCTCGTCCGATATAGAGAAAAATTTGCGTAGCTTTATTAAATACATGTTTGATAAGGACCTAAAAGTTATAAAGCCATAAAATTCTTATTTATGTACAATGTGAATATATTTGCTAATGGGACAGGTCAATTAGAAAAGAAAACCGAGTTCTGTGGGTACCAAGGAAACACTCGCTAGATCGTTGAGGTGTGGAGTATCTTGATATTTGTTCGATGGCCAAGGGGAATCTGGACGCAGAGGAAGTAGTAGCCTGAGATCGAATTTCTTTTTTTTTTGCTCTCCGCGAGCTCACAGTTCCTTATACATGATATGAATAGTAGTGTCAAATATTATATAGGTAATGTAGAACCAGAGCCCGGGACTATCTTTGTATTTGGTAGTAATCCTGAGGGTAGGCATGGTGCTGGAGCTGCAAAAGTGGCTCGACTAAAGTTTGGGGCTATATACGGCCAAGGTGAAGGATTGCAGGGAAATTCTTATGCACTCCCGACCAAAGACCTAAGAATACCTGGCACAAGATCAATTAGCCCAGAGGATATAGTAGAGAATATTAAGAGGCTTTATGAATGCGCTAGATCAAACCCAGACTTAAAATTTAAAATAGCATATCGAAATACTTATGAAACCAGCTTAAATGGATATACAGGCATAGAGATGATTGCCATGTTTATTTATGCTGGGCCGATTCCTGATAATGTATATGTATCGGAAGAGTGGGCAAATACGGGACTTTTTAATGAAGATGTATGAGAGATAAATTTAAGAAGTTTGGAGGGGAAGTTATAGCAGATGTAGCAGACTACGTTAAACAATATCTCTTTCAATTCCCAGATACCGAAGTAATGGTAGGAACAGACAGTCAGAATAAAGGAGAGATAACGACCTACTGTACTATAATAGCTATGTATCGACCGGGTAAGGGAGGTCATTGTATTTATAGGAAGTGGAAAACAAAGAAAGTAACAGTCAGGTCAGTTCGTCTTCTGTCTGAGGTTTGGGCTTCTATTGAGGTTGCTAATCTTCTTCGTGATTCAGGGATTACAATTAAGTATTTAGATATTGATATTAACCCCAATCCCAAATTCAAATCATATGAGGTTTATTCTAGTGCTAAAGGTATGATAGAAGGCCTTGGCTATGAATGTAGGTGTAAGACCTTTATTCCGTTAGTTACTAGTATGGCGGATTGGGTTGTTAAGAGCTAAAAAAAAAGAAAGAGGAGTTCAATTCTCCTCTTTTCCTTTTTCTATTTCGGCCATTTGTTTTCGCATATCTTTCTTTGATGCTTTCTCGGCCTTCTTTACTTTCTCAGCCCGATGCTCTCCTATATCAAAGTTGTATCGGTCTGCCTGTTTTTTCAATCCGTCTGGTACATCCTCCCATTCAACCAGGCCATGTTTATATTTGGCCGCGGCTTTCTGTTTGTAATCTTTTCCCATGGTTATTTTATTTTAGGGTTTTCTCTATAATATTTCAGTTTGGCTTGATCCTTCGTTGACTGTGTATATTGGTCCAAGGTTCCTAGCCATTTATTGAGAGCTTTCCGTTTTGTGAATTTCTGATCAACAATTTTCTGATACAGTTCATATACCTCAGCCAGTGGTGCAACATTCTTATCCTCTCGATATTTCTCAATCAGTTTCTCAGTTGTTCTTCCACGTCCTTTATATGGATGAGATGAAATATGATATCCACAACAAGCCGGACAGTAGTAGACCCTCATTTCTCGTGTTCCATCTGGGTTAACTTCCTCTTCGTTAAATTTTAGAAAAGTGTTTGCCTTCTTTTCTGATTCAAAGAGCATTTTCTGTTTTCCACAATCAGGACACATTACTCTACTTTTTGTCGGTTTCATATTTTGTATCCTAAGTTTCTGAAATAATCTTTCTCATTACTATCCTCTAGTGTTGCCACCTGATAAGTTAGTAGTTTCCCCGCCACAGATTTCAAGTACTCAAGTTCTTCTTCATCTATTAGGGTTAGTGGTCTACATCCTTTAAGAAACTCGGCGAATCTAGTAGCAAAAGTGATATCAGAAACTACTCGATTGTCAAGAATTGGATTAACAAGCTCTTTCTTCTTGATTATCTTTCTCTCACTTTTCGTTTGGGTTTTCTTCATCTTCATCTAGCTCTACGTATTCACCAGCATCAAGACCCCAATTGAAGTCCTTTAGATTCCAGGTTTCTTCCCAAGTTGTCCCGTGATAGATCAACTTAACACGGACATTATCTGTTTCCGGATTAATGTCTAATGGGATAATAGTACCTTTGAAGGCGTACTGTGTTCCTGTATACCTCTTTCCTACCTCAACCATAATTTTTTATATATTTTACGTTTTTCATTTTTAAAATGCTTTATATCATATCCCGTACATTTGATCCTAATAACCATACAGGAAGTTATATGTAGTACTCTAGCTAATATTCTAGTATCAACATCACCTATACAAGAGTCAGAATCTTGAATAGCAGCTTCTCTTACTTGTACATTATGTAGTTCAATTATTCTCCTATCTTTAGACTTTCTTGGGTTATCATAAATCATAATAATGTCCGCGTCAGTCAGTTCGTAAAATAATCTAGAATCAAGCTCTACTATAAGTTCAAACTGAAATTCATGTGCTCTAGTTTCATTAACATCAATTAGCCCGTAAGCTTTATGATTATACCTAACGTAACTAGTAAACATTGAATTTTCTTTTTATTAGTTTTGCATCAGGAAAGTAGTTATATCCGCAAACTTCTGCTGTTTTAAAAAGATAGTTATTCTTGGTTCATATGCCCTCTTTCCTATTGTTCCTCTGGCGTCTATCATAATCCACTCTTTAGATGTCGAATAGAATCTATTTGAGACTAAATTAGAAGATTTAAGAACAACCCTAAACGGCTTCATCACCTGTCGGAATAATGCCGTAGAATAAGCCTGCTTCGTGTTCCATTTTGAATTTTACCTGAATAGAGTGGTTGTCAGGCATTTCAACGTAATCTATTTCAAATCTTAATCCTCTATACTTTATATAGTTTTTCACTCTCATTAATAAGGAAAATATAAAACCTTAATAGTGAATATGAAGTTTTTATTACAGAAAGACGTATTACTTGATTTTATATTTGAGCTTCAGAAATCAAAAGAGTGGTATGATTGGTGGCAACCTAAAGCATTTCCGCCGATCGTTGAGTTTGTAGATTCTGGATGTTCAAAGGAGATATGTCCAGTCGGCAGTATTGAATTTTGCCTTGACTACTATAAACAACTAGGGATAGAATTAAAACCAATGAACGTACCAGAAGATCTATGGAGTCGTGGAATAGGATACGTATCTAGTGCTGGAACTGGTAAAAACACAACAATACCAGATTTTATGAAAGCGCTCCAAGATAAAAAAGATCTTAGTGACGATAGAATTCACCATCTAATATATGAGTTCTCACCAGGCTGGTTTATTAAGTCTGAGGAAAAATTCAAATCGGAGGGAAATGGACACTATTCATCGATTGGAGATTTTATGAAGACCAAATACTATGATCCAAATGAGAAGTATCAGATTGGTAAATTAGAAAAGGGATTATTAGATGAATGGAGAATATTCGTATTTGATGGAAGAATACTTGATATAAAAAGATATGCTTCCGAAGATCCTAGAAAATTTTACCTACCGGATGATAAAATAATTGATCTAGTATTGAGCAAAATAAAACTCCCGGCCTACAGTTTTGATCTTGGTGTTATTAATTATGATTATGTATTAAGTAATCCAGAGAGACTTAAGACAGTTATTATCGAAGTTCATGACTTTTTCTCAACCGGCTTATATGGATTTTCGGATCTAAAATCTCTACCTTATATGTTTTACCGTTCACATCTACATAAATTCTTATAAATGTATGAAAGAACGAATGACATTAAAACAACTTAGGGAAAGAATAAATGAAATTGACACTAAGTTTGATGATTACACTGTTGGTATATATTGTGCTGATTCTGATATTGAGGACGATATACTAGTAGATTTTCCTAAAGACCCAGTTCTCTGTATAACCCCTGATGAAGAAAGGCGGGGAATGTTTATGGCTATTGGGCGAAGAGAGTGGGATAAGATGATGGCTAAATTAGAAGAGTTTAACAAAGAATACGAAGCAAAGTATGGCAAAAAAGAAGACTGAAAGAAAATTTGGTAGAACCGCTTATGGTTTAAGAGCTCCAATTGTTAAAGAGGGCGATGACATTAGAAAAATCGCCGTCGAGACTGTTCTGAATTCTGGACTAACTGTATCTGATCGTGATATCTTATGTATCACAGAATCAGTTGTTGCTCGTACTGCAGGATTATATGCTACAGTTGACGACATAGCCCAGGACGTTAGAAAGAAGTTTGTCAATGAAGAAGGCAAATTTGGTCATCTTGTTCTCTGGTATCCTATTTACTCGAGAAATCGTTTTGCAATTTGTTTAAAGGGAATTGCTCGAGCTATGGATCCTGGTGCTACTCTATTTATTCCTGTTGGGCCTAAGGATGAAGTTGGTAATCAATTAGTGAATCAAGTAACTGGTGTAGATATAATTAAGTATTACACCGAAATTTGTGAAGCTGAAGGAGTAAAAGTTTCATTCTGGGGAAAAGATGAAGGAGAATATAAAAAGCTCTACAGTAAACTCGTCCGCCTTGAAAATCACCTAGTATGTCCAGTTAGAGACAATGAAGAGATAATGGATGCTCTTGATCTGGCTAAGGCAACTATTGATGATGATTCTGCCTATAACTGCTATTCTCTGGCCGATATACTGACAGACAAGAGTGAGTTTGGTCTCTATGGGTCAAACAAAGCATCTGAGGAGATGGTTAAGCTATTTCCATCAACTACACTTTGTCATAAACTGGTTAGAGAGGTACAGGCAGAGATGAAAGCACAGACAGGCAAGACCATTGAGGTTGCAATTTATGGCGATGGCAGCTATCATGATATTCCTAGCGGGATTCTTGAAATGCTAGATCCTATGTCATGTCCCGGCTATACAGACGGCCTAGATACATTTCCTAGCGAGGTTAAAATCAAAAACCTAGCAGACGAGAAGTATAAAGATCTGACCGGCAAAGAACTAGAAGAAGCGATTAAGAAAGAAGCCAAGAATGCCGGCGACACATCTGGGAAGATGATTTCTCAAGGGTGTACGCCTAGACACCTGACCGGTTTAATTGCATCAGCTGCCGACCTCATTTCTGGCAGTGGATCATGTGGAACACCGTTCGTATACTTCCAGGGTTATTTTGATAATCTAGGGGATGAATAAAAGATTGGGCATTGTGCCCTTTCTTTTTCTTATTAGTGTATGGAAGAAAATATTATAGACAAGTTTACTTTAAGTGATTTAGAAAACAAGTACAAGGATGTATATGTAGTCTGGCTTTCATGGGACAGTAATGATGCTGACTATATAAAAGATTACAGATATATCCCAGGCCCCGTGCTAAAGAAGAATCCGCTTCTTCAATATGTTCTCTCTTATTTGTGTGGCGGAGAAAAATATGGATGTTCTGATTGGAATCAAGGCGCTTACGGACGGCATGTTGATAGAGATGTAAATTTTGATTGGCTTGATGATTATTTACCAGACGTTGAGCTGATGCTGTATTCTGATTGGGGCTCATGTCATTCGTTGGATGAGCTATCGATAACTTACTTCTCTGCTAATGGAATAGAGAAGCAGGTTAACATACCTGATTTTGATACGCTGTTTTCTGGAAAGACTCGTGATGAGATGGTAGAATTTATGAACGGCCTATATGAAAAATACAAAGATGGAGAAGGAGCAAGCAGCTGGTATGGTTCGATATAGTTTAGAAGACTTTAAGAAGGCTTGCGAAAACTATGAAGAAATTTGTGAAGCTGAAGAGATAGTGGATGAGAAAACTTTTCAAGGGTTCTGTCGAAATCGGCTTTACTATGGTTTTCCAGAAAGAGGGGAAAAATTTAAACTAGTTGAACTCCCCGGCTATACAGAGTGGGTTCCGATCGATGCGGGTCTGGCCGATATTATAGTTCATTTAAATGAGCACGGCTATCCAACTAAGTATTGCTGCGAAGGACATAAAAGCGACAATTACCATAGTGGTTATATCTACTTTGAAGCACTACCAGAAGAAAAGCAAGAGGTACTATTAAATCTCGCCTTTGGACTTATGTTGTCTGATCGAGTCTATATGAAGGCCGAAGTAAGCAATGATGAGGTTACTTTAAGATTTAGACCTAATGTTGAAGTTAAGGAGTCGCATGATATAATGTTGGAAGCGATTCGACAGGTATTCTACGACTTTATATAAAAAAAAAATAAAGAGGATTTAATTGTCCTCTTTTATTTTCCAGTGGCTATTTAAGATCATATATACTTCGTGCCCGTCTCCTTTATCTATTATCAGGTAGTCATCGCCGGAATCATAAGCATATCCAATCACTTTACCATTAAAGTCTTCCCCTAGTTCAGATTCAATTTCTTTTCCCCATGCACTTATAACTTTGGTTGAATAAGTTCTAGTCATAAATGATTCTGACATACCGGGGAGAATAAATTCTGGATTACTTAGGTCAGCTAGTGAGTATATCTTTGTCCACGGTCCATAAAACATATCAATATCTTTCTTTCCAAACTCTGCTTCTAACCTTCTCTCTATTTCATTATACTGCTCTCTAGTTTCGCCTTTGAGTTCCTTGATTAGCTGCAGTTTTCGGGCATGGTACTTTTCAAACTCGACTGCCCACCTGTTCCATTTTCTTACCTCCTTATCATATTCTTTCTTATTCATTCCAAAAGTAAGGAATTTGCTCTTATCTCCGCCCCCATGCCTTATATATGTTAAAGAAATAAATAATGCCGATAAATAAAGAAGTATTAGACAGCTTAAAGGACTTATATTTCTGTGGTGATATCCATGGAGACTATAAAGAATTTGTTTGGACTATAACAAAAAGGTATGGTCTAAGAAATGCAGCCGTTGTAGTACTTGGAGATTTTGGAGTTGGATTTGATAAAACAATTACAGATCTATACAAGTGGGGTGAGAAGCGGCTGAATGATACCAATGTTGTGATCTTTACTATCAGAGGAAACCATGACGATCCGGAATATTTCAAAGAGGAGGATAAATATTCATTCCCTCGTCTACGTTTCATGGAAGATCACAAAATTTACAACATCTGCGGAAGATCTATTTATACAGTTGGTGGAGCTAATTCAACTGATGTAAGCTATCGACTAAGTGTAAATCAGAATCTAGCAGCTAAAGGAAAGGATAGAAGAGTGTGGTGGCCAGGAGAGGATATAGTCAAGAAGTATGACGATCTCCCTCCTAAAGCTGACATAATAATTTCTCACTCAGCGCCTCTATCTTTCCTGCCCGTCATTACAAAGTTCCCAGAGACACCAAACTGGCAATATGATAATATAATTGCCGAGAGGAAGTATCTTGATTATATCCTGGTTGAGGTTAAAGCCAAATATTGGTTCTATGGGCACTATCATAATGACTACTCTGGATCTTTTGGAGACTTACTCTATAAAGGGCTGGGGATTATGCATTTTTATGAAGCACCGAGAATAGAAGAAGAAAACCCACAAGGAAGTATCGAAGAAGATGCCACAAGCGAGTAGAGGATTTGAGATTAGTGCAGAAGATGCGGCAAAAGTTATGAGAGCCGGTTTGACAGGGAAGAACGAAGATTTTATAAATGAAATTGCCGATTCCCTTATTGACCGACTAATTGCAAAAGAACCGGAAGTTAGTGAATTAATATCAGCACTAGTTTACCGGAAAATGAAAGCCCTCGACCTTGATGAAACTATTAGAAGCGCAATTCAGAGGATAGCCGACGAAGAGTTTCAGAACAATATCATGGGGGTCGTTAATATGAGGGTATGTAAGCTTGAGTCAGACGTTCGGGATGTTCAATCTATGGTTTATGGATTGGTTAGTGATTTGTCTGAAGTTAGAAGTAATTGCGGACAGATTGTATATAAAATGAACGACTGGCGTGGTGAAGATGTTAAATTCACCAATACATGGTCTTTATCTGGTCTAGTAGGAAGGCTAGACTGGCTAGAAAATCAACTAAATAATTTAAAAACAGAGGTAGCGGAGAATGAAGAAGAAAGGTACAAACTCGAACAGCAACTTAAGTGCAACTACCATACAAGCACAGGGGACAACGACAATAAGCAGTAATACTGCAAACTCACCGATTAATGTTTCTGGCTATACAACTACTGGCGGAACAACAATAACCAGCACAACATATCCATCAAGTGGATATTACTCAGTTAATGGCCTCTCAGTTTTTGATAAGGCCTGGGAAGAATATACTCCAAAAGTAGATATCTCAGATGAAGGAGTTAAAAAGATAGTTGAGAAGATTTTTGATTCCGAGGAAGACTTAATGCCACTTGTCAAAAACTATCTTGTTAAATATCTAGACAAGGTGATGGATGAGCCTGAGGAGATCGTTAAAGAGCTGGTTAAAGAGAAGGACGAAAAGATCAATCAGTTGGAAGAACAAGTAGAGGAACTAAATAAGAAAATAGCCGAGTTGGAGGAAAAAGTAGAAAAAGAAAGCCGAGCATTTGATCTTGGCGGAACCAGGCTAGGACCAACTACTACTGAATGGATCTATGATCACAGCAACACTACATCAACTGGCGGAGCGTGGACAACTACTTATGACTATGATGGTGATAGCAGCAGTACGATGTATTGTAGTGATCTAAGTGCTTTAGCCACTGATTCAGCTAACATTATCAGCTCACTAGCATCGACGACTGATAAAAATGCGAACCAAGCATACACAGTAAAGGCCAGTTATGACGCCCTGACTAGTAAAATTGAACAGAAATTGAGCGCCTTAAATACTACGGCTACAGGGACATAAAAACCTTATTAATGTGAAAAACCTAGAGAACTTATTTTAAATATAGGTTCTCTTTTTATTTATAATGTGCTTGAAACGAATAGCACTAGTACTACTATGATACACGGAAGGTGCATACACGGAATCATAGTAATGAGATCTGGGAGTGATTAACCCAGCGTCGTCTGAGCGACGTAAAAATATGTATGGCTTGATGAACTTAATTCATTAGAGAGAATTAAAGTTTGGGGTTGTTGTTAGCCTCACGCGAAATCATAAGCGTTATCAAGTATAGGCTTAGAGCGGAAAGATGGTTTTGACATTAACGGCCCGGCATTTATTATTATTTGTAGCTGGGCTTAACAAAAATTATTAAAATTATTAAAACTAAAGCTGTATATCGGAAAGGTATACAGGCCTCGAATGGTTGCGATAGTTCGAAGAGGACTATTCTATAGAGACCATTCAAAGCGCAGTAACCATGTATACGTGGTGAACCGGGAAAGGGTATCAGAACTGTAAATCTGGTAATCTAAGTACTGGGGCGTTAGCATAATTTGGGCGAGTGTTTACAGACCCGACTGCTAGGAAAAGTATTGGAGGTTAACTGAAAATACAACGAATAAAATATGAAATTGATCCGAAGAGGTGAGATAGATATCCTAGTATTGTGCTAGAAAGACTTTATGAGAGAAGCATAAAGCAAAGAACGAAAGAGAGCAGGTATAACTAAAACGTACCTGCTCTTTATTCTTTCAAGATAACAAATAACTAGAAATATGACATTACGAGTATTAGCAGATCTCCAGCGACTCCTCAATCACGAGGAAGACTGGGAAGGCAAGGATGTCGCTATGGAACTCCTTGCAAGAGAAATCGTAAAGCTGACAGACAGTCAGTATTCAGAGTTTCTCGGGTATCTTCATCAGGGCACTATAATGGCCCCGGCCATGAAAAAGTCAGAGGCTCAAGCATATATAGATGCTATCGAGGCCAAGAATGAACTCACTCGAGAGAAAATCATCAGGGAGAACTTTACATAGTCTCCCGTCGAGACAATTAATGTTTAACTTTAAATTATAGGAGGAAATAACATGGTTAATTTTCTGCTGAGTCAGGGATGGAAAGTCGCTACTGTAGTGATCGTAGCAATCGGATCCGTTATGGGTTCTGCAACTGCTGTTGCAGTCGCCAAGAAGGAGATCGACAACACCATTCCCCACAACGAGTAAGACTCAAAAACCAAAACGAAGGAGGGAATTAGGTAAATCCTATCCCTCCTTTTCAACCCAAATAACAAAGACATGAAAGATAAGAAGCAAGTTTATATCGAGGGCATGATTATTTGTGCCGCTAAGATTGGTGCCGCCATTTGTGGCACTATCCTGACTATCGGTTCTGGCGTAGTCGCCGGACGAAAATTCAAGATCTACCTGGGAGAGTATAAAAAGCTCAGGTAGAGCTGTAGTACGTTTAATACGTGCCTGATGAGATCAGAGTAGCAATACAAAGATCGAAACAGCAATATAAATTTGCCACTAAAGTTGGCGGAGACATTTATATTTCGACAGAGATAACAAATTAATTGATTATGAAAGAAGAAAATAAAAAGAAAACTGTAAAAATTATTGTCGCATCAGCTTCCATTCTTGGTGCCGCTGGGATTGGTATCCTAATCGGAACTAAGATTTCTAAGAAGCCCGATGTGAGTCAGATTGCTGAGTTGGTTAAAGAAAATAATCGGCTCAAAGTAGAGAAGAAACTTCTCAGCCTGCAACTTATTCGGAGCAGGAATGAGATGAAAAATGCTATCCTGAGAATTGGGAGGCTAAAAGAACAAATGGAAAACACCTGTAAGCAGAGTTAGAGAACTATGAGATACTTTGCATTTAATGGCTCTAGCCCCCACACATCAATGTGGAAAAAGAGCGGCGGTGGCCTATGGTACGCAGGAAGACTTACTCCCGCTAACCTGATAGGCATTAAGTTTGAACAGAGCGTCATTAATGATATAGCTAGAAGGAAAATCCTGGAAAAATTTCCAGATCTAGATATTCCTCCTATGAAAGAAGAAATCATAACGGACGTTCAGATCGGAGAACATATTATTTGTTTCTCCACAATCAACGGGAAATATGTTTC
>Ga0310690_10004183_pt1 | contig 20784 bp, 11 predicted proteins | sample AusTroGonzalo_MG_2_FD_207661 | JGI IMG/M metagenome (GOLD analysis project Ga0310690, IMG submission 207661) | Bovine rumen microbial communities from tropical cattle in Woodstock, Queensland, Australia - Gonzalo_04 (v2) (version 2) | ecosystem: Host-associated > Mammals > Digestive system >...
TCAAACTGACCAACTCGGAATAGATGTAGTTGTAATACTTGTCGCCCATGGTACCCAAGTTGACGTACAGCACGCCGTCGGGGTCGATGGCGGCACCCGTGGCGTCGTATTTGACCTCGACGGGAAGGAACTTGCCATTGGCGTCGGCAGTGCCGCCGACGTACTCGCTGACCGAATAGCAGTGGTCGTGGCCTTGCAAAACCACATCCACCTTCTTGGCGGCGAACAGAGACGAAAGCTGCGTGCGCATGGCGACCACGTCGTCGTCGAAGGCGTGCGAGCCGGCCGTATAGGGGCCCTTGTGCAACACCACCACGATAAACTGCACCGTGCTGTCGGCATTCGCCTTGGTGAGGTCTGCCTCGAGCCAAGCGTACTGCGCCTCGCCCAACTTGCCGTTCGACTGGTTATCGTTGGTGTTGAGCATGACGAAGTGCACGTTTTGATAGGTATAGGAATAATAGAAACCGCTCTCCTCCACCGTGGCCACAGAAGGCGTGGCGGTGACGGAGGACAGGGCGTAGTCGTGTTTCTCATGGTTGCCCGCGACGCTCGAGAAGGCGTAGTTGGCCCAAATCTTGACTTGGTCGTCCAGTAGCCATCCCCATTGGGCGATATTCTTGCCCGTGTCGACGTTGTCGCCGCAACTGATGATGTAGGCGGGGTTGCCTGCCGAAACGGCCTCGAGCATATTGGGCAAAGAGGCGGTATAGTTGCCCTCGACGCTACCCTGAATGTCGGTGATGGCGAGAACGCTCACGCCGCCCTCGGCCTGAGGCATGGAGAAACTGTAGGTCTCCGTCCAATCGTAGGCCTTGGCAGTCTTACCGGTGCCGTCTACGTCTACCGCGCGCAGGCGATAATAATAGGTCTTGCCCGCCTCGAGGCCCTCCAACGTGACATCGAAGTCGTTGTATTGGCGATAGGCGTAGGTCATGTTGAGATAGATGATGCCGAGGTCGATGGTGGGATACTCAATCCACACGTTGTCGCCCTTGTAGAGTTTGACGGTGGACGAGGTGAAGGCCGCGTTGTCGGCGTACTCCAACTCGCAGTAGAATTGCTCGGCGGTGGCGATATCCGCATCCAAGAACAACTGCTCGTATTGCTTGACGGTGGCGCTATTCTCAGAATAGTCCACGTCGCGCCGAGTGAACCAACGAAGTTGCTTCTTGGTGACGTCCAACTTGCCGTCGGCGGTGATGACGTTGCCAAGAGTGATTTTGGAGGGCAGGAGGCCGTTGGCCGCGGTGGCGACCACCTTGACCGTGTCGTTGCCGTCCTTATCGCAGTAGTAGGTGTGACCCTTCATGGCGGACTTGTCGCCCGCATAGGTCAGCTCCACGTGGAACTTGTCGACGACCTCGTAGGGGAAGAGGCCCGTAGAGGCCGTGCGCTCCACGCCGTCCAAACTGTCGTCCACCATGACCGAACGAATGATATAGGCGCCGTAGCTACCTAAGTTCTTGCAGAAGGCGTCGGTGACGTATTTGTCGAGAAGCTCGGCCTTGAGCACTTGGGCGAGGGTATGGTCGTCATCCAACATATTGATGTATTTCATCGCCTTCTCGATATAGGACAGATAGCCGCTGATATCCAACGAATCCCCGGCAAAGCCCTCAATCAGGGTGAGAATGATGCTCTCCTCTTCCTCTCCGTCCTCATTGACGACGGGATGGATGATGGGGTCTACGATGACGTAGAGACTGCGCACGAACTTCATCAAACTGCTGACGTCCATACCGACCGAACCGGCGGATAGATTGGGCTCGACCAGTCCTTTGACGGCGCCCAAAATGGCTTTGCCCATGATATCCAAATCGGTGCGACTGAAGAGCTCGGTTGCCTCGACGCTGATATCGAAACCTTTGCCGTCGGCCACCATGTCCGCGGTGACCACGGAGGTGGTGTTGTAGCCCTTGTATTTGATGCTGTTGCCCCAATAGATGGGGGCGTTGAGGATAAGCTCAATCTGCGGAATGACGCCGCGATACAACAAATCCTCGAAGTAGCGGAGGAAGGTGCCGTCCTCCAAAACGCCCAAAAGCGCCTGCAACTTGGCGGTAATCTCGGCCTCGGTGTGGAACTGGCCGCCGATGAGGTGGGCGCCGTAGACCTCCAAAAGGACGTCGTCCAAGTAGACGCCCAACTTCTTGTCGAAACTGTAGTCCTTGGTAAGGAAGTAGTCCACCAAATCCATGGCGAACTCGGTGAGGTGATAGCCTTTCTTGGGCTCCGCGGACAAGGCGAAGGTGCCGTCCGCATTGGCGATGAACTCGTAGAGGTCGAGATTGCCAAGGTCGGTAATCACTTTGTCGGCCAAAGGATAGAAGTAGTCGAAACTGCTATCCGCCAACTTGTCCACCAAGCCGCCCAACGTGTCCATCAACTGCGCGTTGACCACGTTGCCGGCCATATTGCTAATCATTTTCTTGAGCGCGCCCGACATATACTCGGCCAAGTCCTCGTACTCGCCGTCCTTGTTGTACACTCCGTTCTTGCCCTGATAGACGGTATTGAGCGTATAGGAGCCGTCCGAATTGACCTCGTAGCGGTCGTAGGCGAAGGCATCCTTGCCGTCAACCCGGGTATTATAGTGCAGATAGTGCATGGTCGACCACACGTCCTCGGCGTAGGCGCCGTCGGCGTAGGTGGTTTGGGTGAAATCCAACTCGCGCCAACCCGCGCCCATGCAGGTGGTGGAGCCGGTCTCGAAATCGTAGAAGACGCTACCCGCCTGAGAGATATCCGACTCGATGTCGTTGGTGTGCTGGTGACCGGTGAAGGCATAGCGAATGCCGTTGTCGGCCATGGTGGTGTAGGCGTCCTCCCAGTTATCGTAGGTAAAGAGGCTGATGACCTCGTCCTCGGTGTCGAAGTGAGGCAACAAGTTCTCGTGCGCCAAGCACAAAATCAACTTGTGGTCGCGGACGTCGTCCTTGACCTCGTCGGCAAGCCAGTTGAGCTGGGCCTCGGTCATATAGCCGCCCGTGGTCTCTTCCCAACCCAACGAGGTCTGCACGGCGACGGTCTGCTTTTTGAGACCCGTCCACTTGTGACTGTTGGCGTCGACGCCCAAGATGGTGACGCCGTCCACACGCGCCACATACGAGCACGCGCCGTGACGGGAACCGCGGGCATAATACTCCATATCTTTGTCCACTTTGAAACCGGCCTGCTCCTCCTCTGTGGGCGCGACCTCGGTCAATGCATTGGAAGGATTGCCCTGTTTGTCATAGACGGCGTACTGGTATTGGTAAGTGTAGGTATTGGTCAAAGCCACTTTGGCGTCGCCCAAGTCCTCGGGGCGCTCGCTGCGGGTGACGCCCTCCTCGTACCAATAGTCGCTCTCGTAGAAGAACTCCAACGATACGCCCTCGGCCATCTTACAGCCGCCACTGTGATGGCCCTCTTTGCGCCCCGCGCAGTTGCAATAGCCGAAATCACTGTAGATGCTCATAAACTCGAGCATGGTGGTGGTCTCTACGCTACGCGAACCGTAGGCCGCAAGATAGGCGCGCATTTTGGCGGCGTCGCCCTCGGCCAAGAGGGCCGCCCACTCGGTGTTGCCGACCTCGGGCATATAGCACTTGCTGTTTTGGTTGTCGATGTCGTGGTTGCCGGGAATCACGAAGATTTGGAAGCCCTCGTGACCCTCTATGGCGCGCACCCTCGCGGTGATGGTGGCCAACAGGTCGGCCACGGCAAGGTGGTTGCCCAACTCGCCGTTGGAGGTCAAATCACCCGTGATAAACACGTACTCGGGGATACCGCCGGCATTGGCAATCATCTCGTTCATCACGGACTCGGCGGTAGACGTGGTCTGCTCCAACACCTTGTAGCTGGTGTTGCCCGCTTTGCTATAGTCGGACGAATAGATGTTGCAATACTCCGCCGTCATGATGTGGATATCCGAAATGTGGGCGATTTTGTGCTTAATCTCGGCACTCACGGCGGCGTCCCCCGTGGGCTCGGCAAATGCCGTAAGGCTCGCGCCCACCATAGCGACGATGGCGAGCACCAAGACAACGGCGATAATGAAAACAGTGGATTTTTTCATTGGCTCCTTCCTTTTGCCCGAAGGCGATAGATTGAAATAAGGGACATCATCCCCACCTATGGTGGGGATGAAATAGGTCTTGTCAGTGGTTAATCAGGGATTTACCCGTCATTTCTTTGGGTTGCTCCAAGCCCATCACCTCGAAGAGGGTGGGCACGATATCCGCCAAGATGCCCTCGTGCAGGGTGACGCCTTTGTATTGGTCGTTGACCAAGACCAAGGGCACCAAGTTGGTGGTGTGCGCGGTGTGGGGCGTGCCGTCGTCGGCAATCATCTTCTCGGCGTTGCCGTGGTCGGCGGTGAGAAGTGCGGTGCCGCCGATGGATAGTATGGTCTCGATAACCTGTTTGACACATTGGTCGACGGCCTTGACCGCTTTCTCGGCGGCGGGAATGATGCCCGTGTGGCCGACCATGTCGCAGTTGGCGAAGTTCAGGACCATCAAATCGTACTTGCCGCTCTTAATCAGCTCGCAGGCCTTGTCCGCCACCTCGTAGGCGCTCATCTCGGGCTTCATATCAAAGGTCGCCACGTCGGGGCTGGGAATAAGCACCCTGTCCTCACCCTCGTTGGGGGCCTCTACGCCGCCGTTGAAGAAGAAGGTGACGTGCGCGTACTTCTGCGTCTCGGCGATGCGCAGCTGGGTGTAGCCACACTTGGAGACGTACTCGCCGAAGGTGTTGACGTACTCCTGCGGTTTGAAGGCGATGTCCACACCCGTGAACTTCTCGTCGTACTGCTTGAAGCAGACGTAGTAGGGGTGGAGGTATTCGTCACGCGGGAAGCTGTCGAACTCGGGGAAAATGAAGGCGCGGGTGATTTGGCGCGCTCTGTCGGGACGGAAGTTGAAGAAGATGATGGCGTCCTCTTTTTGGATATTGCCGACGGGAGCGCCGCCCTCGTCCACCACGACGGAGGGCAAGACGAACTCGTCGGTCACGCCGCGAGCGTAACTATCCGACATAGCCTCGGCGGCCGAGCGGAAGCGTAGGCCCTCGCCTTTGGTGAGCATATTGTAGGCTTTCTCGTTGCGGTCCCAGGCGAAGTCGCGGTCCATGGCGTAGAAACGACCGCACACGGTGGCGATACGGCCCACGCCGATGGCTTTGATTTCGCGCTCCAAGTCCTCCACGAAGCCCAAGCCCGAGGTGGGGCTGACGTCGCGCCCGTCCATAAAGCAGTGGACGAACACGTCCTTAAGCCCGAACTGCTTGGCCATCTTGAGCAAGGCGTAGAGGTGGGTATTGTGGCTGTGCACGCCGCCGTCGGACAATAAGCCGTAGAGGTGGAGGCGTTTGCCCTTCTCTTTGGCGTAGTTCATAGCGCCGACCAAAGCCTCGTTGGTGAAGAAGTCGCCGTCCTCGATGCTCTTGGTGATGCGGGTAAGGTCCTGATAGATGATGCGGCCCGCACCCATGTTGAGGTGGCCGACCTCGCTATTGCCCATCTGCCCGTCGGGCAAACCGACCGAGAGGCCGGAGGCGCCCAACTTGGTGTTGGGATAGGTGGCCCTAAGATAGTCCACGTAGGGCGTGCCCGCATTCAAAATGGCGTTGCCGGCAGAAGGCGGCGCGATGCCGAAGCCGTCCATAATAATGATACTGTAGAATTTATCGCTTTTTCTCATAGTCCTTTTGATAATGACAAAGGCAAAAGACGAATGCTCGCCTTTTGCCCTACGTCTCGATGTCGATTAGATTAGAAATGAACGACCTTGTTGAAGTCCTCTGCCTTGAGGGAGGCGCCGCCAATCAGGCCGCCGTCAATCTCGGGCATGGCCATCAACTCGGAGGCGTTCTTGGCGTTCATGCTGCCGCCGTATTGGATACGCACCAAATTCTCGGCGCACTTGGGGCAATAGAGCTCGGCCATGCAGTCACGAATGATTTTGATGGTGTCGTTGGCGTCTTGCGCAGTGGCGGTCTTGCCGGTGCCGATGGCCCACACGGGCTCGTAGGCGATGACCACGTTCTCCAACTCCTCTTTGGCAATGTCGGTGAAGGCAATCTTGGTCTGACGACGCACAACCTCGGCCGTGATGCCCGCCTCGCGCTCCTCGAGGGTCTCGCCCACGCAGAGAATCACTTTGAGGCCCGCAGCCAAAGCGGCCTTAACGCGCGCGTTGACGGTCTTATCGGTCTCGCCGAAGTAGGTGCGGCGCTCGCTGTGGCCCACGATGGCGTACTCGACGCCCAACTCGACCAACATATTGGCGCTGATTTCACCCGTGAAGGCGCCCTTCTCGGCCCAGTGCACGTTCTCGGAGCCGACCTTGATGTTGGTGCCCTTGCACATCTCGACGGCGGTAGCCAACGAGGTGTAGGGGGTGCAGATGACCACGTCGCACTCGGCGTCCGCAACCAAGGGAATCAAATCGGTAATCAACGCCTTGGTTTGGGCGATATTGTTGTTCATTTTCCAGTTGCCTGCAATAATGGGTTTTCTTGCCATAATATAATCTCCTTTTGAGTTTATTTTCTATAATCTCCGCTCGACCTCTTCAATCCCGCCACCTCCATACTTTCACCGTTTTACTTAACGGCAAAAATAGAGATGAGAGAGGCGTATTGCGAGGGAGCGAAGGCTCTTTTGCGCTCCCCATCTTTTTCTGTGCACATAATTGCGTGTTTGATGGCAAAGAATCGAGATGGGAGAGTGCATTTGTTTCCCTCACTATTTGATGCACTCAATTACTTGCTTGAATGCTATCTTCATCATACCATTTCACTCAACGGCAAAAATAGAGATGAGAGAGGCGTATTGCGAGGGAGCGAAGGCAAGGGCCAGTGTACTGGGCGTACACGCCCTTGCGTGAGTGACTGCTATGCGCCTATATCGCTCTACTTTTTGTCGTTGAGACAGGCGATGCCGGGTAAAACCTTGCCCTCAAACAGCTCCAAAGACGCGCCGCCACCCGTAGAGATGTGGGTCATCTTGTCGGCAAAGCCCATCTGCGCGACGGCAGCCGCGGAGTCACCGCCACCAATGATGGTGATGGCGTCGGTATCGGCCATGGCCTGCGCGACGGCCTTGGTGCCTGCGGCCAAGGTGGGATTCTCAAACACGCCCATGGGGCCGTTCCACACCACGGACTTGGCGCTCTTGATGACGTCGGCGTAGATGGCGCGGGTCTTCTCACCGATATCCAAGCCCTCCATATCCGAAGGAATGGCGTCGGAGGCGACCGTCTTGACCTCGATGGGGGCGTCGATGGGGTTGGGGAACTCCTTGGCGACCACGGTGTCCACGGGGAGGTAGAGGTTCTTGCCCAACTTCTTGGCTTTCTCAATCATCTCGAGGCAATAGCCAATCTTCTCGTCGTCGACCATGCTCTTGCCGACGTCCAAGCCTTGGGCCTTGAGGAAGGTGTAGGCCATACCGCCGCCGATAATCAAACTGTCGCACTTCTCAAGCAAATTGCTGATGACGTTGAGTTTGTCGGCAATCTTGGCGCCGCCCAATACGGCGACGAAGGGACGGACGGGATTCTCCAAAGTGGCTGCCATGACGGACAACTCCTTCTCGATGAGGAAGCCGCAAACCGCCGTCTTGACGAAGCCGTACTCCACGATGGCCGCGGTGGTGGCGTGCGAACGGTGCGCCGTACCGAAGGCGTCGTTGACGTACACGTCGCAGTAGGAGGCCAACTTCTTGCAGAGGGCCTCGTCACGCTTCTCTTCGCCCGCCTCGAAACGGGTATTCTCGAGCAAAACCACGTCCCCGTCCTTCATATTGGCGACGGCGGCGTCGGCGGAGGGGCCGACCACGTCCTCGGCGAAAGTCACGGGCTTGCCCAACTTCTCGGAGAGACGAATGGCGACGGGACGAAGGGTGAACTTCTGCTTATCCTTCTGCGCCTTGGCGATGAACTCGGCTTTGGCGGCCTCTTGCTCCTCTTGGGGCAAAGCGTCCACGGCTTTTTGCTCTTTCTTGTTGAGTTTAATCTTGTCATTCAGCACGTTGTGGGGTTTGCCCATGTGCGAGCAGAGAATGACCTTGGCACCTTGGTCCACCAAGTATTGGATGGTGGGCAGCGCGCCGTTGATACGGTTCTCGTCCGTGATGACGCCGTCCTTCATGGGGACGTTGAAGTCCACGCGGACCAGACAGCGTTTACCTTTGACGTCTACGTCTTTTACTGTGAGTTTGTTCATAGAAGACTCTCCTTTTGAAATATAATTTTCATATATGATTATATCATATATCTTTTAGTTTGTAAAGATATAAAATTGATGGATATTTTGACTATCTACTTATATCCAATATTCAACGCGATTATATGGCGCGCAAATAAACAAAAACGCGAGCAGTTTGCTCGCGCAATCTTTGAGATGAATCCTATCCTGCATCCCGTTTGTGCAGCGGCCCACGCTACTTGGTCTTGAGAAAAGCGCAAATCCCGTCGAAAGCGTCGCGGGCCTCGGCAAAATGGCGATGGAAAAAAGGATAGGCGTAAAATAGGCCCTCGCCTACGGTGAGGTGCGTCTCCACGCCCGTCTCTTGCAGTTTGGCGGCGAAACGGGTGGCGTCGGAAAGGACGACCTCGTGACTGCCGACCGTGATATGGCAAGGAGGAAGACCCTTGAGGTCGGCGAAGAGGGGGGATACCTCGGGGGAGGACAAATCCATGCCGCGGCAATAGGCCCACATAGGGGAGGCGCGGAATGCGTCGGGGATATCCTGCCCGGACAGTTTGCGACGGCCATAGATGACGTCCAAATAGTAGTTGTCGTAGTAAGAGTCGCCCGAGGCGGTCATATCCGTCTGGGGGCTAAGGAGCACCAAGCCCTTGGGCATACGCACCTTGTCCTCACGAAGGAGAAAGGCGAGCTGCAACGCCATATTGGCGCCCGAGCCGTCGCCCATAAGGCAGATGCGGTCGTCCTCTCTGTAGAGCCACTCCCACACCGCATAGACCTCGACCAAAGCGTCGGGATAGACGTAGGGGGAGGTGGCGTAGTCCACCAACACGACCGTCTTGCCCGAGCGAAGAGCCAAGGCCTCGGCGAACGCGCGGTAGGCGTCCACTAAGGGCAACAGATAGTTGCCGCCATGTAAAAAAAGCACGAAACCCTGCCCACGTGGGGGAGCAAACTGCTCCACCGAGACTTGGGACACGGATAACGTGCGATAGTCTACGCCCGAGGGCGTGTAGCCGACGGCCGCGTCTGCGAGGGCGGAAAAAACCTCGATGGGTTGGGCCCAACCGAGGGCGTCGGCGTCACGCAAGGCCGCAATCTTCCGAACGAAGTGCTTGGCGTCCATTACTCCTTGCGGAAGGAGGGAATGTCCATGTTGATGACCAACCCTTTGGCGGCCACGATGATGTGGTTGGGAATCTCCTCACCCCAAGTGCCTTTCTCGACGCCTTCCCACGAATTGGTGCGGGAAACCTTGAACTCGAAGGTCTCGCCCACGGGCAATACCTTGATGGCGCGCCAACCGTTGGAGGTCGGCTTCATCTTGGTGGACAGCTCGGCATTCCACTCGCCCGAGGCGTGGTTCTCGCCGCACAGGTACATCTCCTGCACTTCCTCTCTGGGGTGGGCGTAAATAATCACTCTGCACATTTTTTTCTTCGCAGTCTTCATAACCTATCTCCTTTGCATATATTCCGACTATATTATACTACCATTTTGCGGCGATGGCAATCTTTTGGGCATATAGATAATAAGAAAGTGTACAAATGTCTGTCTTGACAAAGTGGATATAAGCCTATATAATGGTAGTAGAAACTACGCTAGGGAGGAGCAAATGGGCAATATGCTATTGGGAGCCATAGACCTATTCGGCAGGGTGACCGCCAGCGCATTCGGCGCGATGTGCGCGTTTTTTGCCGTGATGTGCATCGTGGGCTTTTGCTTGATTCGCACGGATAAAAAGCGCTGGAATGCGCAAAAAGCGCGTAGTGATGAAATGATGGCGCGCAAAAAGAAGCCGCAAGCCGAGGACGGCGCGGCGGAAGACGCCGTGGACGGCAAGAAAAAGAAGGAAAAGAAGCCCAAAAAGAAGAACGAAGAGCCCTTTGAGTATGAGGAGCGCGTGTCCGAAAAGGCGCTATTCATCGTGGCGATTTTCTTCGGAGCGGCGGGCGAACTATTGGCCATGCTCATCTATCGGCACAAGTGGTATAAGTTCAGCTTCCGCACCTATATCCCCATCCTCACCGTCATCAACATCATCGTAGCCGCGGTCATACTGTACTTCCTCTTTATGTACAGAGACCCCAGTCAATACATCAACCCCTGACCATATGAAACCGACCGTCGCCTTTCTATACGACTTTGACAAGACCCTCTCGACGCGGGATATGCAGGAATTCACCTTCATCCCCTCGTTGGGGCTGGAACCGCACGAGTTTTGGGAGGCGGCGAATAGTTGCGCCAAGCGCGAGAAGATGGATAGTATATTGGCGTATATGTACTGTATGCTACAGACCGCCGAGAAAAAGGGGTTGCCCCTCACCCGCGATATGCTGATGCAGTGCGGCAGGGACATCGAATATTACAAGGGCGTCAAAGAATGGTTTGAGCACATCAACCGCGTGGGCGAAGAGGCGGGCGTGCACGTAGAGCACTATATCCTGAGCTCGGGCCTAAAGGAAATCATCTTGGGCTCATCCATCGCGCCCTACTTCACCGAGATATTCGCGAGCGAATTTTTGTACGAGGACGACAAAGCCGTTTGGCCCAAGACCGCCGTCAATTACACGGCTAAAACGCAGTTCGTGTACCGTATCAACAAGGGCGTGTTGGATATCAGCAACGATACCGACCTCAATAAGTCCACGCCCGATGACGCCAAATACGTCAAATTCAGCAATATGATTTATATCGGGGACGGATTGACCGACGTGCCGTGTATGAAATTGGTCAAACTGTCGGGCGGCCACTCCATCGCTCTCTACCAAAAGGGCAAATCCGCCGCAGTCGAAGACCTTTTGCTCCACGACCGCGTTGACTTCATCTTCGAGGCGGACTATACGGCGGGACACCCCCTCGAGCAGGCGGCATCCGACATACTGCGCAAGTTGGCGGTGGACAACAGCCTGGCCTCGCTCAGTGTAGAACAGAAGAAAAAATGCGCTAGTGAGTAGCGCTTTTTTTGTGTTGCTACGCAACACTCGAGAGGCGCTCCGCGCTCGATGTGTATCGCTCCGCGATACTCGATGTGTTGCTACGCAACTCGATGTGTTCGCCAAGGCGAACATTGTGGATAAATATAGAAATAAATATAGAAATAAGGGCTATTGTGAAACTCTCGTCTCTCATAGCCCTTTGTTTTACGCGTTAATTCTTTGGCGATATATTTTTATTCATCCACAATGTTCGCTAAAGCGAACACATCGAGCGTTGCGGAGCAATGCACATCGAGTGCAAAGCACACATCGAGTATCGCAGAGCGATACACATCGAAATGGGAGCGAAGGCGTTTTCCTTCGCTCCCTTTTCGATTATTTCTGCTCGGAGACGTGTTGGTAGGCGGTGGTGATGATTTGCTGACAGGCGGCCGTGTCGAAGCTCTTGTCCAAGATGGCGTAGTACCATTGACGATATTGCGACTTGGGCACCTCGGAGCAACCCACGTAGAGGTGCTCGGCGTGCAGAGCGTCCACGTAGTCCTTGTCCGCGCGGAAAAGCAACTTGACCACGCCGTAACTGTCGTAGACCACGGCGAACATCACGCCGTCCGCTTTGAAGATGGCGGTGCTGCTGTTGGCGTCCTCGACCGTGACGTCCAAGTCACCCTTGATGGAGCGAGCGAAGGCGGAGGCCTCGCGCTTGCCGAAATAGTGCAACTGATACTTGGCGTTCATGCGCTCGGCAAGGGCCGTGAAGACGGCGTCGGAGGCGGGTTTGTATGCGTCGGCAAGGGCAGTGACGGCGTCCTCATACGACTCGCCCTTCTCGACGAAGTCCTGCTCTTTGCCACGCATATACGAGGCGTGCGCCACATATTTGTAGCTCATATCCAACACCTTGGCCACCACCTTCTCGCAGTGCTCGATGTCGGTAATGACCCAACCGTACCAATCCGAACCGTAGGCCTCCTCGGCAACGACGGTGTTGCCCGCCGCGTGGCGCAGAGCGCCGATGGTGTTGGCGTGCAATCTGACGACCAAGCGCAACACTTTGCTCTGCTCGAAAACCAAGGCGAAGGTGTAGTCCTTGACCATAATGCGGTCGTAGGGGTGCTCGGCAGACTGGGTAACCACCTTGATGGGCAACGCCGTGGCGAGCGGGGTCATACGCGCGCAGTAGGACAGCAAGACCGAGCGGTTGATGATGGGCACTAACTGCTTGCGGCGCTCCTCCATGCGAACGAAGGCGTCGTCCCTCAAGGGCTCGCCCGTGACGACGATTTGCTCGCCCGTGCCGGGGGCGATATCCATCAAAGCGGGGATAACCGCGGTCTCCTCCACGATGGAGGGCGTCGCTGTGGCGGCGGATTGCGCCTCGGCGGACTCGGCGGCTTGGGGCTTGGCCTCTTGGGCGGCGGGGACTGCCTCGGCCACTTCCTCTTTGACTGCCGCGGGGGCTTGCGCCTCGGCGGGAGCCTCCGTCGTCTCCTCTTCGTCAACGAAGTTGAACAAGTCGTTGTCCGTATACTCGTAGGAGGTGTCGTCGAAGGTATCGGGTACCTCTTGCTCTTGGGCCGCAACGGGTACGATGGCGTCCTGCATGAGGATAGGCGCCGCATTGCCTGCCTTGCCGTCCTTACGACAATGGCGGTAGCCCAAGGGATAGAAGACGCTGGCGCCCGCCATCAAGCCAAACAGGACGCTGAGGGCGACCAACGCCGCAAGGACGATGATTTGCTCCCTGCTGATACCGATAAATAAGTTGTTAAAATTGAGATTTCCCATTAGCGGTTACCTCCCGATAATTTCTTTTTCAACACCGCAAAGCGGATGGTACAAATGAGGAATAGGACAAACACGAGCCCCGTCAGACCCACCAACAGATAGCGGGAGACGATGAGCATTGCGCCCGTGTAACTGAAACGATTGCTCTTGTCAATGAGCGTGCGGAAGGTGAAACACTGCACGTCGCTTGCCAACGCGCTACCCTCCTCTTGGCTCCAAATGGCGATAACGTAGGTCTTGTTGGCGGCGAGACCCGCGGCCACCGACTCGACGTACTCGTCGGTCATTGCGGCGCCCGACTCGGCCAACATGGCGTAGGTAAGGCCCGCCTTCTGCATGGAAATCTCCACGATGGAGGCGACGGGCAACGCGGCGCTATCTTCGCTCTCGGCGACGTAGATATAGTAGCCCGCGGGGACGTCGATGGCGCTCGAGGACACGGTAAAGGAAGACGCGGCCAAAGTAGGCGCCGAGGGGCGCGTGTGCACCGTAAGCGGCTCGCTAAAGACCGAATAGTCGTCGGTGGAGGACACCACCACCACGCGATAGGCGCCGCCCTCCGCCATGTCGCCGAGTTGGTCGAGCAAGACGTCCGCAACGTCCGCCTTGGGGGAATAGGCGCGTACGACGTCGAACACGCCCTCTTTAGAGGGCGAGACGGACAACGCCTTGTCCGACACGTTCTGCGGAACGTCCGCAACGTCCTCCGGATAGGCCACGACCGAATAGGCCTTGGTGCGGTCGTAGTTGGTAATCCGTACGGTCACACTGCGGCCCGTGGTCAGCATGACGTCCTGCTCCACAGAAGGAATCAAGATGTCGGTGATAACGGTGCGAACGGACGTGTAGACGTCCTCGCCCGCGTCGATATAGCGGCTGTCGGTCGAGACGACGATGCGCACGCGGTACTTGGCGCCTTCTTCGAGCCCCGCTATCGAGGGGGCGGTGTCTATCCACATACCGTCGCCGACGGCGTATTGGTAGAACACGCCGTCCACCGCCGTGCCGTAGTATCGGATGGCGGGAAGAGAGATGCTGTTGGTCGTGACCGAGACAGAGCCCGTCAGAAGCAACTCGTCAAAATAGTCGATGACGTCGGATACGGCAATCTTCTCCACCGTAAAGCGGGGATTGGGCCGATTGGAGGCGTCGTAAAGGGTAATGGTATAGTTGGCCGCCTCGCCTTTGTCCAGCGACACGTCGATGTCATAGGCGCCGGGAGCGGCGTCCTCCGCCAAACCGTCCGAATCCAAACTCAACGAATCCGCGCCGACAAGGTCGTCCGAATCGAATGTCAGCTTGCGCTTGGAGACCTCGTCACCGAAGGTCTTGGTGAGTTGCGCGGTGCTCTTGAGGCGCACGACGATGGGTTTGGGCGAAATGGTGAAGCGCACGACCTGCCCGTTGTAGACAAGGTAGGGATTGGCGGCGCTACCCTCGGGGCCTACGATGGACACGGCCACCGAGTAGGTGCCCGCGTTGATGGGGGTGGCGGCGCGCGAGCCCAAGCGATAGGTCAAGGACACCGACCAATCGCCAAAGGGGCAGGCGTCCTGCCCGTCGTAGTGGGGAATGGCCGCATAGCTGGCGCCGCGATAGACGGCGGAGTCCGACGTGGTGAGGGTAACCTCTACGGGACGGACGCGAACGTATAGTGTGCCCGCGGCAATCTGATAGTTGGGGTGCGCGAACGTGAGCGCATAGTAGCCGGGCGCGGTGGCGTCTACGGCGATATCGGCAGAGACCTCCTCGGTATCCGAGATGTCCTTGTCGATGAAGGAATAGGTCAAGGCGATGGAGGTGCGGTCGGCGTCGTAGGGGTACTCGGCCAAACAGATGCCCGAAGCGGAGGAGGCGTAAGCCCCGAGGTAGGCGTACATGGCCTTGGCGGCGGCGTCACCCTTCTCTGCGGCGACGTATTGGCCGTCGGCAACGCCCCAACCCGTCAGCATGGCGTAGTCGACAGCCTTGGGGGTGACCGTCCAACGCACGCTCTCGTCCACCGTGACGTTGTAGTGCACGTCGGTGACCTCGGGATTGATAATCTCGTACGTGCCGGCGGACAGAATGATGCCCGTCTCGCTGAGCCCGTGGGCGGCGAGGTAGTCGGCCAAGGCCACGCCCTCGTATTGCACCTCGAAGGACAACGTGACGGGGATATTGTCTATGGTAATCTCGTGGTTTTCCTCATCGCCCATATAGACGTAGCCGTAGGGCATACTGATGGCGATGTGGTTGGCCACCACGTCCACCCAGTTGTCGGGCTTATCTCCCATACCGGGGGAACGCTCATACAGCACGATGGCGCGCTTACCCACCTTCAGGGAGAAGGTGGCGTCCTCTTGGGGAGAAACGATATAGTCGGCGCCCGAGGGCTCGTAGTTGAGCTCGGTGGTGGCGACCGTCCAACCGACAATCCGCAAGGCCCACGCCGCGGCACCCTCGGTAATGGCGACCACGCCCTCTCGGTCGGCGCCCAAAGCGTCCTTGTCCCACAGGCCCTCTTGGCCCAAGACCACGTCGTAGTAGACGGTGACCGTTTGGTTGGTGACGCCCGTATCGAGAACGGTACGCGCAAAGCCTTGCGACGAGAAGGTGCCCGAGATGAAGTCGGCGCCGTCATATAGCCCCTCGTAGGGCTCGAGTTTGGCGGCGAACGTGCGCTCGCTGAGGAAGGAGGCTATCTCGATGGGGCGGGGAACCACGCGTACGCCGTAGCCCGTGTATACCTCGCTATCCGCGCCGACGTGCTCGCGCGCGGAGGAAAAACGATAGTTGCGGCTGACGTCCACGTCGGCACGCATGACCTTGAGGTCGAGCGACTGAATCTCGAACAGGCCGACGTGCGTGGTGCGGTCGTTGCCGACGAAGGTGGTACTGGTGGTCAATGCGTCGCCGAAGGTGGTCATGACCTTGGCGCTCTCGGCCTGCTCGGCAAAGGCGATGGTGTCGGGTAAGGCGCCGTAGACGTGGTCGACGTAGAGCACGCCGTCCTCCTCTGCGGTGGGCAGGGCGCTACCGCTCATGCCGCCGCCCACGTGGCTCTCGGCCGCATTGTAGGCCACCGTGATTTCGCGAGGGACGACCTGACAGTAGACAAGGTCATTGACCTTGTTGTAGGTGACTTTGTAATTAAGGAAAGGCTCGCCCGTAGAGGTGACGTAGACCTGCAACTTCTCGAAGAAGGTGATGTAGCCACTGTCCTCGTAGGTCAGGTAATACTTGCCGGTGGAACTGTTGGCGGGGTTGTAGTCGGCAAGAACGTCCACGTTGACCAGCCCTTTGGCATCGCACAACGACTTGGTCTCGGCCGTGTAGCCACCCGAAAAGGGGCTGACCTTGAAATCCTTGGCCAAGATGTAATACTCGGTGCCTTCGCCGGCTTTGAAAATGTAATTCTCGATTTTGCCGTAGATTCTGCCGCCCTCCTCGATGGCATTATCGAACAAGTCGCCGTATTGCTTGGCCGTCTTGGACGAAATGCCGCTGATTTGCAGGTCGATATCCGAATCGGCCGAAGCGGAATGGGCGGGCGAATAGACGCACCACAGCGCCATCGCCACCGCCAAGAGCACGACGACGAGCGCCGACAAAATAAAGGTCTTCGTAAAAGAAAGTCGCATACTAATCTCCTTTTACACGAACGGCTTTGCCGCCCGTCAACACTATCATCTTCACGGCAATCAAACTGAAATCGTTTGCCTTGACCGTGAGGGGTTTATCCAACGCGCCGCGCGCGCAAATCTTTAGGTAGCCGCACCGAGGGGACACCAAACGCTTGCAGATGAGGGCGTCCAAGGTGACCACTTCGCCCGCTGCAAAGTGGCGCGAAATCACGTCCACGTTGACCACGGCCTTTTTGTCGCCTTTGCGGCGAGCCGCTCTCTCGACGGCGATAGAACCGCGTGCGACGGCGTCGCTCATGGTGCGCTCGGCATAGGCGGCGTCCACCAAAACGGGGGGTACGTCCACCGTGGATTGGGTAACAACGTCGGCTACGACCTCCTCTGCCAAGTCGGCTGCAAGGGGCCTAGCAGGCGCATCCTCGGGGATTAGCTCGCCCGCGGGCGCGCCTTGGTTGACCACGCGCACCAAGTTGCGGCGCATGAGCAATTCCAGAGGCTCACGCTCGGGCGCGTAGGCCACGGCCTGCGGCTTGCCCTCCTTGATGTCGAAGCGGCGCATGACGTCGGCGGATAGCTCCAACGCGTAGCGCAAGCCCCTCTTGGACTTGACCTTTATCTGCATGGGGACGTCGGCAAACTTCTTCTTGTACCCCACGTCGCGATAGCGGTACTTGGTGCCCGCATAGGCGGCGCTATCGAGCGCCAAATAGACGATGAGGCCGCCGCCTCTGACGTTAATCTTGACCAACTGATGGCGACCGCAGTTGAAACTGTCGAAACACCAAGAAAGACGGCTCTTGACGCCACGATAGGACAAGAGCGCATTCTTCAACACGTTGTAGTATGCCTTGAGACGGTCGTCCGTGAGGCTCATTTTGGCGATGAACGCGCGGTTGTAGCGAATAAACGCACCATTGGACTCGGCCGAGTCTTCCTCCTCGTCCGCATCCACGTCCTCTTCGACAATCTCTTCTTCCTTTTCCCACTCTTCCTCGGCAAGCTCGCGATAGGTGACGGCGACAGAGGCCGCCTGCATCTCGGGCAACGCGTCGAGAGCGGGTGTTTTGCTTTGGTAATCCATACGCACCCGTAGCCCACAAGGGGGCATTTTACATTCTAAAGCCATTATACCACATAAAAACGGTTTTTGCACGAGAAAATTGAGATTTTTTACTTTATTAATTTTTATATAAAAATACGACCGATTGTCTCCAATCGGCCGCGGTCGAATAACGTTACTCTTGCGTGAAAAACGGCGCTATGCGGCGCGCTTGCGGAGAGCCAAGACGATGGCTTTGCGGGCCAAATCCACGGGGACAATGGCGAAGGCGAAGGCCAAAACGACCAACAGTTGGGTGATGGTGAGGCCGTAGCAGGCGAAGACCTTGTTGCCGAAATAGGTCAACAGAAGTTGAATGACGACGATGCCGCTCATGCAGAGCAAAAAGCCCTTGTTGGCGGTGATTTTCTCGAACAAATCGAGGCGCTCGGCGCGCACGTTGAAACCGTTGAAGACGGCCGCAAAGATAAAGAAGGTGAAGAAGGCCGTGCGCAAAATATCGTCGGACGTATACCCCCCACGCGCGCCAAAGAAGGCCTGCACGGGCCGGCACAACAAGAGCAGTAGGCTGACGCCGACGGTGACCACGGCGCCCGTGGCGATGGCCGACCACATACTGCGGCTGACGATGGCGGCACCGCGCGACTTGGGCAACTCCCGCATATAGCGCGGAAGGGGCGGCTCCCCGCCGAAGGCCAGGGCCGCCAAAGTGTCGATGACCAAGTTGACCCACAAGATTTGCATGATGGTCAAGGGGTTGGTGATGCCAAAAATGGGCGCCAACACGTTGATGGCCACGGCGGCCACGTTGATGGTGAGCTGATAGACGATGAACTTGCAGATATTGTTGTAGATGGTGCGACCGTAGAGAATGGCCTTGCCGATGGTGGAGAAATCGTTGTCCATAATGACGATGTCGCCCGCCTCTTTGGCGACCTCGGTGCCGCTACCCATGGCGAAGCCCACGTCCGCCTTCTTAAGGGCGGGGCTGTCGTTGACGCCGTCGCCCGTCATACCCACCACCAAGTCCAACTCCTTGGCGGCGGTGACTAGGCGGCTCTTATCCGAAGGCAAGGCGCGCGCGACCACACGCAAACGCGGTAATAGTTCTTTGAGTTGCGAGTCGGACAAAGCGGCCAACTCGTCGCTGGTCAATATAACGTCGTCCTCCCCATTGACGATGCCCGCCTCTTTGGCGATGGCCACCGCGGTCTCCTTGCGGTCGCCCGTAATCATGACGACCTGTACGCCCGCAGTATGCACCTGCGCGATGGCCTCCCTGGCATCGTCGCGCAAGTCGTCGCGAATGCCCGCCATGCCGAGCCAAACGTATTCGACCCGAGGCAAGCCGTCCTCGCCGATGGCGCCCTCGGCCATGGCCACGCCCAATAAGCGCATGGCGCGACCGCTCATCTCGTCCATCAACTTGGTGAGCATTTCGTAGTCCAATGGTAGCAAATTGCCCCCCACGTCCCTATATTTTCGGCACATCGTGAGCACTTTTTCACCCGCGCCTTTGACGTAGGTGACGCCGTCCACGGTGGCCGCGGAATACTTGTTTTTGCTGTCAAACGGGACGCGCGCCTCCACCTCTCGGGGGGTGTAGGCAAAGTCCTTGGCGAACATCAACAAAGCGCGGTCGGTGGCGTTGCCGCCGATGGCTCGCACCTCGTCGCCCTCACCCGACAAAATGGCCTCGCTGCCCGCGCGCAACGCAATGGCCAAAGGGGACTGTAAGCTCTCGGGCACGGCGTCGGCCGAATAGACGCGCCCCGCGCCGTCCACAAAATCCACCACGGACAATAGGCCCTTGGTAATGGTGCCCGTCTTGTCGGTGAAAAGAATATTCAAACTGCCCGCCGCCTCGATGCTCATAATCTTGCGCACCAAGACGTTGTCTCGGAGCATCTTGCGCATATTGAGGCCGCTGACCAAGGCTATCATCAAGGGCAAACCCTCGGGGACGGCCATGACGATGACCACCACGGCGAGCATGACCGACTCGATGACGTCGGACAAGACCACGTCCCACTTGCGGAAATAGGCGGCGATGGCCGAGCCGTCAAAGCCGTTCTGCACAAAGAACTTGAGGAACAAGAAGAGCAAGGCAATCAGCACGCCGCCCACGTAGCCGAATACGCTGATGCCTTTGGCCAACTTGGCCAACTTGACCTTGAGGGGGGAGGGACGGTCGTCGTTCTCCTGCAACTCTCTGGCGATGGCGCCGTAGACGCTCTTATCGCCCACCACGGTGACCTGCATCAATCCCACGCCTTCGCCCACGACCGAGCCGCGGTAGACGCTGACCGAGTCCAAAAGGTCGGGAACGTGGCCCTCGGGGATGGGGGCGGCAACCTTGTCGCACTCCCTACTCTCGCCGTTGAGGGCGGATTGGTCGACCGCTATCCTGCCGTCTACCATCACGCCGTCCGCGGGCACTTTGTCGCCCGATTGTAGGAGAACGCAGTCGCCGACGACCAAGTCGTCGATACCTATCTCGGTGACGACGCCATTACGCCATACGCGGCAGAAAATGCGCGAGGCCTCCTCCTGCAACTTGCGGAAGGCATTCTCGTTCTTGTACTCGGAAAAGGTGGAGACCAAAGTGGCGATGAGGACGGCGACGGCGATACCGATGGGCTCGAACCACTCTGCCTTGCCCTTGGTCACCTGCTCGTAGACGGTCAACCCGACGTTGACCAACAAGGCCACCATCAAAATGCGAATCATGGGGTCGTTGAAATTGGAAATCCATTTGCGGAAAAACCCCTCGCCCTTGGTCTCACTCAGGCGGTTGGTGCCGTACTGCTCGCGCGATTCTGCGACCTCTCGGTCGGTCAAACCCCATACTTTCATAACTGCTCCTCGGCATAGAAAAACTTTGTAACCGCCAAAGCGGTACATTACCATTATAGGCGCGGGAGGGGGAGATGTCAACCTTTGAACGATGGAAAGGCTCGCGGTGCGAGCGTGAAAAGCGCCCCGAAGCGGGGCACGTGAAAGGCACGCGCAAAGCGCGTACGCGAAAAGCATGCCCTATGGGCATACGTGAAAGGCACGCACTCATCGCGCGTGCGTTGTGGTAGGCGCTACTTGCGCCCGATAGATGGTGGAGTGCAAAAATGAGGAATGAGGAATGAGGAATGAGGAATTGTGGTGGCCTCTACTTGAG
>Ga0310690_10004185_pt1 | contig 20778 bp, 25 predicted proteins | sample AusTroGonzalo_MG_2_FD_207661 | JGI IMG/M metagenome (GOLD analysis project Ga0310690, IMG submission 207661) | Bovine rumen microbial communities from tropical cattle in Woodstock, Queensland, Australia - Gonzalo_04 (v2) (version 2) | ecosystem: Host-associated > Mammals > Digestive system >...
CAATTCAACAAGGAATTGATTTAAAAGATATTGGCGTAATTATCGTAAATGATGGTAGTGACGTCTTTTTAAGTGATGAATTTTTAAATAGTTATCCTTTTAGAATTCAATATATCAAAAGTGAACATGCAGGTGTAAGTGCCACAAGACAAAAAGCATTCGATAATTCTAAAGCAGATTATGTTATGTTCTGTGATGCCGATGATATGTTTTTATCGGTTTTGGCATTAAACACAATTTTTGCCTTTATTAGTAAGGGATTTGATGCTCTGGTTACGGACTTCATAGAAGAAGTAAAGGATCGGAATTCTGGTAGGCTCTTATTTATGCCCCATAAGAAAGATTCCACTTTTGTTCACGGTAAGGTTTATCGCAGGCAGCATCTTATTGATAATGATATCCAGTGGAAGCCTGACATCAGATATCACGAAGATGGCAGCTACAATATTTTAGCTATTTATACGGCTAAATCTCTGAAGTATTGCCCTATGCCGATATATCTCTGGAAGTGGAGAGATGATTCAGTGTGTAGAAAAGATCCTTTGTATGTATTAAAAACATACACTAGGATGATTTATTCCAATGCATACCTAATCCAGGACTTTATGACACGCAATATGCTGGATAAGGCTAAATTTTATGTAGCTACTCTGGTATATGGTACTTACTATATGCTTAATAAACCCATCTGGTTAGATCCGATGAATGCAAAATATCGCTATGAGACAGAAAAGTGCTTCAAGGAATATTTTGCGAAACATAGGGATCTGTTCAATGGTTTAGATGCTCGTACTCGTAATCAGGTTATTGCCGGCACCAAACGCCGTGTGCTAACTGAGGGTGTTATGTTAGAGCAATTCACTTTTGATGAGTGGATAAAGCATATAGAGGAGTTAGAGTGATGGACAAGCCACAAGTTTTAATTGTTGGATACGGTACTGTAGGCCAAAATTTACATAAGGAACTTTCTGCATTAAATCCGATCATTTATGATAAGTATAAGGAGAGCTACACTAAACGACCTTGCGATTACGTTTTGCGCGATGGGACATTAGTATATTCTCCGGTAGCATACGATATAGCATTTATTTGTGTAGATACCCCATTAGATCAGAATAGCCGTTTAGACATTACAGAGGTTAGGAATGCAATTAATGAGAATCTTGCAGGCATATATGTAATCAAATCCACCTGCCCTGTAGGTACTACAGATCTCCTTATGGCTGAAACCGGGAAGAAGATAGTTTATTCCCCTGAATACTACGGGGGAACTCAACATTGCAATAACTTTGAGTTCAACTTCACTATCCTTGGAGGATTCCCCTCACACTGCCGTATGGTGCAACAGGTCCTTCAGAATTGCTATGATGCCAGACATACTTTTCACATAGTTGAGAGTAAGACCGCAGAACTTGTTAAGTTTATGGAGAATAGCTGGATTGCTGCCAAGGTTAGTTTCTGTACACAGTTCTATAACATTGCACAAAATCACGATATTGATTATGAAACCTTGAGAGAACTCTTTATTCTTGATCCGAGAGTAAATCCCTCACATACATTTGTATATAGTGATCATCCCTATTGGGATTCTCACTGCTTGAATAAGGATGTTCTTCATATCGCAGATAGTGAAGAGTGTGCTACTCTACTTCAGGATGTGATAACTTTTAATACTCAACAAAAGAATGCCTGTAACGCCGCCGAATGGTTGGCTGACTATTTAGTGCATAAGAAAGAGTAAGCAGCATGAAAGATGACCTCTCTATAAAAGAAGAATTGGATTTTCAATATTTGCTGCAGCTGCTTCCCCCTTTGGAAGGTGAACCGGAGTTTGCATGGCTCCCGGAACTTTTTAGCATTATTGGAGCAAGGAATTTGATCACTTTGTGTAAATACGCCGGCGGAGAGACCATTAAGATCCCGACACTGGAACAGCTATCCGTGGATATAGATGCACTTCAATGGTACTACGATGTGTATATAAATCATAAACATTTGGAAACTGAGATCCCTGTGGAGTTGTTACCCCTGGTATTAAAGATACGTAAGATATATACTTCGTAATCGTTAACATTAGTAGCCAACCTTATATAGCAATATAACCTATTATCCATAAGGAGATACTGACATGAAGAGATATGTAAGATCAGCTAATAAGTTTACTAACAAAGCTACTCAGCTCGTATCTAAGGGTTTTACAGATAAGTATATTGAGAAGAAGTCTCAGGGATCTCGTAAGGGTGAGACCATGGAGCAGATTTTCAATAATATCATGAATGACCCTAACATTGAGTTCGGTGACGCTGATAAGGGCGGCAACCAGACAATTTTCTACAAGGGTAAGAATGTCGGTTGGATCAATTTCAACAGAGGCACTGGTTGGATCGACGAAAAGGAGTACTTTAAGCTCGAGAAGTATGTCGCACCGGAAGAGGACGAAGAGTATATTGATGAGGAAGATTACGAAGAGTACGATGACGATGACATCGATGCTTGTGATAAGATCTGATTTTTCCATCTGTTTACCATACTGTAACCAGGGGCGGGGCAAATAATTGCTCCGCCTCAACCTTGTATAATAGTGAAGAGAGACACTTAATGACTTCACAGATATGGAGAGAGTTTAAATGCTAGTTCAACTTGTCACAGAAACACAACAGCTTGACTGGGGAACATTAGTAGCACAGTTCCTCATCACAGTAGCTGCAATATTTGGGGGAGCTGGCTTCTGGGAATTTGTTAAAATTAAATTCATGGCTAAAAGGGAAGATAAGAAAGCAGAAGATACTTCCGAGGCACAAATTACTAAGACTGCAAATCAAGTTGCTGAGATGTCAACACAAATGACCGCTCTCACTGCAGATATGCATGGTCTTAAGGAAGATATGCGAGATCTCAAAGAAGATTTAGAATTATTACAGCAAGCAAATATAGAAACTGTTAAATATCGAGAAGCTCGTGATAAGCACGATAAGGAACTTGCAGTTATTCAGAACGCGATCATACAATCCTTAACCGGAATCCTTAGGGAAAGACTCCTAGAGAATTATAAGAATTGTATGGAAAAGGGGTATTACACCAAGGAAGAACGAGAAGTGTATGGCAGAATGTATGAATGCTATACGAAAGATCCGTTTAACGGTAACGGTGTAATGCATCAGCTTCAGCCTAAGATGGCCGCTTTGCCTTGGACCGAAGAAGAGGCTAAAAAGAAAAGTAAGAAGACGATAACCTAATTTATGTTAGATACTATTAAGTGCTACATAAAAGAATTACCAGACCAGGATTTTGATGATTACTATCAAAATTACATATTTAGTGTCCAGGATCAGAATTTATTAGCAGAGATCGAAAGTATTAAGACCTCTGATATAATGTCTTTAGATAAATTAATAGCGAAATTACATAAGGAACTCTTCGGGTAACCTTATATTTACATATAATAAAAATTGAGGTAATGACGTGTCCAATACAGTAATTACATCATCTGACCTTCAGGTCAAATACGAGAAACTTTATAAGTTCCTCATGAATTTTTTATGGGAATTCCAGACTGTTCAGGCTTTAGCGAATTTAGAGATTGCAGTATTTAAGCGTTTTCCAGATAAAGATGAAATGCTTAGTGCAATAAAAGAATTGAAGCGAATGGTTTCTCAGACTTATAATGAACTCTCCGAAGATGATGAGGAGCAGTTCCAGAAGGCTTTTGAAGATCTTGAGTCATCTATAGAAGAATTCGAAGATCCTGGTTGCGAGCTTTACCAGGTCGAGGAAGTTATTACTCCCGATAAGGCCGTTGCTGCTGCAGACGACATAGAGACTCCGGCCGAGAAGCGCAAATTCCGCATAGGAAATATCAAGAAGACTACAAAAGAAGAACGTGAACTTCAGGAAGAAGCTGCAAATACATTAAGTAATCCGTTTGAAAATACAGAGGAAGGTGAAGAGCAATGAGAATTTCTAAATCAAATAAGACAAGTGTAAAGGCTTCTAATAACACTTCTGATTATAAGCAATGCTTAAAGGACGCGTTAGTTGCTAAGGGTGGATATAGGAAGAGTGATGTAGCAGATCAGTCTACGGCTACTCTTGAATCTTGGGCAAAAGACGCCGGCATTGATATAGATAATGTTTGTGCCTGTGGAGATGTTAAGGGTTCTACCGCAACGGATAAAGCACTCCAACACATCAAAGCTGCAATAGATATTCTCGGCAAGTCTGGAGATAAATCAGATCTTACAAAAGATAGCATTGCTAATCTCGCAACAGTAATGTTTGATCTCAAGGGCCAGAATTAATGTTCCAACCCATAGCTGCTGATGCCGATTTAGCGTCTAAAGTACTCTGGCAATTTCATTGGTCAGATGGCTCAAGATTAGAACTTACTGAGACTAATGATAATTACATACTGATTGAGTACGATCCTAATAATAATCCTATACCATATTTGGTAGAGAATGTACCTAATCCGTTCCCTTCTATTGAGGAACGTTATCCAAAACGCAAGTGGAAGCTCAGGCAGGTTCTTGATGATATAAGTGAAGAGTACGATTTGTTTGGTTAATTAGATACTCGTTGGACCCCCGACGAGTATTTTTATTGTCTGATTTGTATTGCAAATTTATTACTTGTATGCTATGGTATATGTAAACAAGACGGAGAGCCCATGCTCATACAAGAAATACTAAGAAGGAGGCTATGCATGAGCCGAGTAAAGACAAAAGAATCCACACCTATTTCATTTAGGCTGGAAAGTAGTGTAGTTGAGGCCCTGGATGCATATTCCAAGACGTCAATGATCCCGAAGACCAGATTAGTTGAAGTTGCAATTAAGGAGTTTTTAGACAAACACAAAGAAGCATAATCATCAATAACTCAAGAGAGGATAATTATTATGTCTACAGAATTTGACCACACATCAATGGTGCTTGATTGTGTCACCAAAATGCTTAATACCTACACTAGCGGCATGTCAGAAGCTCAGTTCTTCTCTGCAAATATTATCGATTCCTCCAGTGTTACCGAGCAGATGATGCATGAACAGAACGACGGTGTGGTTGAATACTGCATAACTAATGGATGCCTGGCGGCATTGCCTCCATTTGAAAAAGGTTCCTATGTAGATTTCGGCGAGCGCAGATTCATTTCTTGGGAAGTGCTTGAAGTAGCTGAGGATTACTTTAGGATTTCTTTGGAGCATTATCCTATCCTTTTTGCTGACCTCGATAATAGTGCAAGTTTAGCTGCCCAGGCCAGATCACTTTCACGGAGTTGGTATCTGGCAAGTCGGATGATAGTCCGTGTTAAGGTTTTAACTGATAAGGAACATCAAGAGATGATCTCTCATCATCCCGATTATGTTAATTATCGAAATTTAAATTCGCCTGAATTGCTTAGAAAATTATCTGCGCAGTTAAAGTCGCCATATTACGTTGGCGGAGTACTTGAGAGCTATGAGTATTTTCTTCCACATGATTTACAGAAGATCCGGAAGAAAGGTAAATATGAGACTTCTTCCGGTGAGTTTGTAAACGGGACCTGGGTAAGGGACCTTATTGATGAGGCGCTGACTGATCATGTAGATAACGCTCTGCATAATATGACATTTGTTAGTCTGGGCCCACTCTTTGAGATGTTTACATATATTAATTATATGCTCTCTCAGAAGGCTACCCCAGCCACCACTCACAGAAAAGTCAGTTCTGCGTATATGCTTAATCCTGAAATCACAGATCTCCGCAAGGAAAGACATTTCGGCACAATTAAATTTGTATCAGAAAATAAGCCAAGGGCCGTGAACGCTGCAAATATTCAAAGGATCTACACCACCGCAGCTTGGCAGCGAAGAGGTCATCTTAGGCATTTAGCCTCCGGTAAAATAGTTCCTGTTAAACCTGCTACTTGTCACAGACAAGGTTTAGGTGACGCTTTAGCTCCTCAGGTGGTATACACAGTATAACTATGAGTAAGATAAGAACATGTAAGGGGTGTAAAGCTCTATTAGATTTAGACGGTCATAATATGAGGGTATTTTGTACCTTAGGTTTTGACATAAAGGACGACACAGACTCTTTTGGGATGCCAACTAAACATCGGCCAGCAACGGGTCATTGTTTAAAACCTAAGACTAATGGTGAATATAATTATTGGCTAATCAATCAATAATGTAGTATGGACGATTCACTGTTTCTTTGCAATAATCGTTATTATGATTAATACAAGAAACGGAGGATTTTGCCATGAAAGTATTCTCATTTCCCTATGTCATTAAATCAGATGACTTGGGGTCTTATTTATTGGATTGTACTACTGAGGCTGAAGCTAGGGAGTTAGTCAGAAAGGCTGAAGATTATTTTGGCTACTGCGCCGAGGACGCTGAACCAGAAGAAACTGATGCGGCAGAAGACTCTGCAATATATGACGCATTGTCTAGCAATCGATATGAATCTGCCGGGTTCAATACTAGGGACGAATTATTCAAAGCCTATGAGGAATTAACCGGAGATAGCGATTGCACAGCTTATTCCATTGATAATGTAGAATCTGCAGTGATTGGGGTTACTGATGATTTCACCCGATTTGTCTATGACTATGACTTATTGATCAAAGCTCTGATGAGCGACGACATTGATGAGATTTCCGCAATAGAATGGTATGAGTTTAACATCGAGCGATCATTCCCGTATTATCAACCATCACCGATTATATTAAGGGTGGCTGATATCTAATTTTATACATCAAGTGGTGGGTAGGCATCCAAGCCTACCCATTATTTTTGCTATAACCTTATATATAGGTAAATCAAATTAAATACATAAAGGACAGTTACCTTATGGCAAGAAAACTCAAAACCGTTGAGCCGGCGCCGGAAGCTGCTGCTGATATTCTCTCTGCGGATACAACAACTACTCAAATAGAACCAGCAGAGAACACAGATTTCTCCTCTGTCGACCCCTTATTAAAAGAACAAAAGATGTATGTGGACCAAATGCGGTCTGCACTTATTTCTTGTAATAAAACAGATCTTCTTTCCACTAAACGAGCTATCCAGAATATTACTGTAATGCGTATCTATCATCAGATCGCACGAATAATCAAGTTTACTGAGATGATGGATTTATTGGAAGATAAATTATATGAGTCCATGATCGCTAATATCGGTGAGATGGATTCTTATGATCCAGCTACATTATTAACCTTAATGAAAGTCCAGGCACAGCTTCAGGAAACAATGGTTCAGTCTCAGTTGCTGATCAAACCATATCTTGAGATGGATATTGAGAGCATAGCTCCTCCTCAAGAATTTGAAGAAACTTCGTTCGGGGCTGCAATTATTTCTCAAGAATCAAGAAATAATATCCGCAATGGTGCTCAAGCGTTGCTTACAGAATTACGGAAGTCTAATCCTGAACTGCCGGTTGCAACGGAAACCGAACCTAAAAAGGTTACAAAGAAACGTGGCAGAAAACCTAAGAAAGCTAAATCTGTAGAAAATACTTCCGAGGATACGAATGTCAGAAGTGCTAGTGCGGAGTGATGCCCTTGATGGTGAGGATATCATTTCACGCATACAGGGTATCTTCAACCAGAGTACACCATTAGAGCAAAAACAATTCATAAAGATACTAGAGGAATTATCCAGTAAGGGGTATTCTGAAACGCTTGAAACCATATATCTTATGGATTTTAAAGAAGTGCCTGTCAGTATAGATAGGTTTTTAACTGACCCTGAATATCTCGGTGAAACTAACGATTGCGGTAGACAAATATATCCAGGTTGGTGGGATGCTTATAACACAGTGTTTGATCCTCAACGTGACATTTATGAAATAATTTTGAGTGGTGCAACGCGAATTGGTAAAACAAGTACCGCAGTATCAATGATGGCATATATGACATATCTTGTTATGTGTTATAGAAATGCTCCGAAGTACTTTGGCCATAAGAATACGATGATACCGTTAATTGCTTTTGCTAATTTGACTAAGGATTTAGCCAAGGGTGTAGGTTTCCAAGAATTTTGTAATACAATCAAGTTATCACCTTGGTTCAATAAACACGGCAAATTTTCAACTACTGCCAAGGTTCCGTTATATACCCCGGAAGATAACGGTGCTGAATTTATTATTGCATCTGATAGTGCTCACATCTTAGGTCGTGCAACTTGGGCAATACTTATCGATGAGTGTAACTTCAGTCGTGCAAATGTAAAAGATATAACTAAGTCTAAGGAGCATATGAAGAATCTGTACGATACTGCTAATTCTCGTATCGCAGGTTCATATATGCTTAATGGTAGAATTTATGGTAAGCTGTTCACCTGTTCATCCAAGAATACTGATAGCGATTACCTTTCTGAACATATAGAGAAACAACTGGATTCTGGTAATACTCACATGTATCTGTTTGATAAACCTCAATGGGAAGTATTGCCTGCATATAGGTTCGGTAAAGAAAAGTTCTATATTACGGTTGGTGACCGATACAAGCGCGGTTTCGTAGTGCCGGATGAAAATTCCGATGAACTTCACTTACAAGAGTATCGAGATGAGGGTTATCAAGTAATAGAAGTTCCGGCAGATTACAAGGTTAACTTTAAGGCAGATTATGATATTGCTTTAAGAGATATCGCAGGTATCTCCGTAGTAGGTGCCATGGGATTCATTACACAGGAAATGATTACTCCGAATATTTCTGAAACACGACAGAATCCTTTCTTCGAGGATTACTATGAAATCGGGGTTCAGGATAATGATACGTTGGAAAGACACTTCCATGCTGAAGTTGTCCCTAAAGAACTTAAACGACTCCCGATGAACATCCATATCGACTTCGCAGAAGTATCAGACCATATAGGCATTGCCGGTGGTGTACAGGATGGAGATAAAGTGGTTTTTGATCCTCTTACCGAGAAGAGAATAACGATGCCGTTTTTTCGTGAGATATTCCAAGTAGCAATAGGTGCTCCAAGAGGGGATAGGATGTCTTTCCAAAAAGTAATTAATTTTATTACTTGGTTGAAGAAGAACGGTTTTAATATTGGAATAGTATCTACCGACCAATATCAGTCTTCTTATGTTAGAGAGAACTTGACACAGCAAGGATTTGTTACTGATAAAGTGTCTGTAGATAGAACAGAAGATCCTTATATTGGACTTCGAAATTTGCTTCAAGATCAGAGAATTGATCTTATTAAACACGATTTACAGGAAATCGAATTGATTAATTTACAACGTGTTAATGGAGTCATAAATCATCCCCCTCAGAGTAAATCTAACTCTACAAATTTGCCATGTCTTGCAAATGGCTACAATGTAAAGGGAGTTGGTAAGGATTGCGCCGATGCTTTGTGTGGTTGTATGGCTACATTAGTTGCACATGCAAATGTAGTAAAACCTCAAATGAAACCTGTACTTAATGCTATAACTAGTGTTAACGGGCCCAGAAATTATGGTTTGGGGCCCAATGGAAAACCGAGAAATCTCCCCGGGTTTGGTATGCCATACCGGAGATTTTAATATTTATTTATAAGGAGAACACATTATGATCGTCACAAAAACCTTTTGCAGACCTGGATCATTCGCTTACATTGTCCCTACTGGACTTCTTGTAACATTACGTTACGATGCCCACGGACAGCTTAATGGTATCTTTGAGGGATTTGCTCCTCATGGCGAGCCTCTTGGAGATTCTATTCCTGATGAATTCAGAAAAGCCGTAGTAAATAACGGACTAGTTCCCGGAACAATCAAGATTACAGGAACTAACTCTGTAATCTGGGGAGTATTTTATTCTGATGAATTCAAGTCACCTAAAGGTGATGTCCCCGGTTGTGAATCCGATAGAATCATTGAAGACATCATCGGCGGTAACATCAAATACAAGTTCTATATAGGTCATTTAGATAGCGGAGCTGCATCTGTCAGCACACCTACTTCGTTAAACTCTTGGGGTAAGATGTCCGGATTTGATATGCTCCCTCTTTGGATGGTTCCTGCTGATGCCACAGATAAGACACTCAAGGATTATGTAATGAGTACGCTCAATTATCCCTTTAAGTATCCGCTTATTTCAGGATTCATCGTATATGAGGGTACAAAGCCAACATATTTCTACTCGATCAATTTGCAGACTATCACAGTCAAAGATACTACCCAGTATGTAAACCACTCTGGTTATGTAAAGTACAGGGTTCTGTATGGTGATGATGAGTTATTAACAATGAATTACCCTGACGCAGCATTCTATAATATTAAGAAAGGTTCACAACTTATTCTTGATGGTGCTACCGTCATCTGGAGCAATACGAAGTCATCTAATCATTCTGACAGACTCCCGAAGAGGATTGTCTGCAAGTCCTGCGGAAAGATCCTTGAAGTTCCTGATACTGGATATATGACATGTTCTGATCCATATTGCACATCACTTCTTTATCCGAGGATCGAAAGATTCTGTAAGGTATTGGGTCTGGAAGTTCTTACCAAGGAGAAGTTTGACGGCTATGTAAAGGAATCCGAGTTGCAGATTTTCCCTGATCTTTTACTGCTTCCGGAATATAGGGATCTCAAGATTCAGAAGAATCTCTGGGAAGTTATCTTTGCCTGCATTCCTATGGATGTCGGAGTTGACAAACAGTGGCTCATTAAATTCTGCAACAGATGCAATAACTCCTATCAGACAGTTAAGTTCTATTTCGATAACCCGATCCAGATCTATACCGAGCTGGATATGAATGTATCCCGCAGATTCGCTAACTGGCTTTCAATCCCTCGTAACATATTAGAACTGAACACAGTAATAGAGTCTTCTCAGGTTGAATTACCTACTGGTGATAAGGTAATGAGTTTTGATGGTGCCCCTATCTTCCGCAATAAAACGATATTTATTACCGGTACTTTTAAACACGGCACTCACTCTGACATTAAGGCCATTCTTGAGAGCTATTCTGCTACCGTGGTTACCGATTTTGACAGATATGTCCAGTGTATTCTTGTCGGAGACATTAAAGACGGCATTGATGGCTCTGCAATTATCACTGCTCGAGATCTCAAGCTCCCGATCTTTAGCGAAGCTGAATTTTTTGCTCGGTATGAGATCGATGAGGACCTTGAGAAATTCCTCTTATAAACCTTTTATAGATATGTATTTATTGGAGGATTTTTCTCGTGGCAACTTGGTATGAAAGATTATTTAGACCTAAGCAAAAACCCGTATCTCGATTAAGAAGTACGGTGGCTATAGGTGGTTCAATCTATAGGATATCTGATATGAAGACTAACTCCGATATCGGAGATATTCGTACTCAGATTCAGGTAATGAGAGCACTTGCCCAGGATTCTCAGATCAGTACTGCATTATCTTATTATGCTACTGATGCTACAACCCCTAATACTTCCGGAGATATCATCTGGGCTACAGCTTCTGAACCGAAATATCAGCAGGTAGCAGATTTAGTAAATGATTGTTTTAAGCGTTGGAACATAAACAACTATATTTACGATCACATTTTAGAGCTCGCTACTGTGGGACAATTCTATATGCCAACAACAGAGATGTATCGTGAACCAGGGGCAAACCAGCATAGAGAGTTGACAGCATTAGATAAGAATACCTTACCCAATATTGACTATGATATCGTCCCGTCTTATATGATCCCTCCGGAGGATATAATTCATTTGTGGTATCACGGTGAGCCTCAGGGGTATATCTATCAGCCCTCCGATGATGAGGGAGTATTTTCTACAAGTACAGCAGTATCATATCCGGAGTCTTCCATCATTCACTTTTCTTTGGGTGGATTACTCGGCAAGTATCACATCTCTGCTAATGCTTCAGATAACACTACGATAGATTACGATATTCAGTTTGCAGACCCGTTGATGAACTCTGCGGTTCAACCTACAAGGACATTAAGTCTTTTAGAGGATTCCTTGTTACTTTCATCTCTTTCGAGGACTGTAAAGTTCCTTAATGTAGAATGCGGTGACCTTGGAGACACTGATGAGATTACTGTCCAGTTGCAGAGAATCAAAGATATGGTTGAGCAGCAGCTGGCGCTTAATACCATCACTGGCAGTGCAGAGAGTTTTGTTAACCCGCAAAGCCCTAATAACCTGATTTACTTAGCTAATGTAAATGGTCAGCCACCAGTTTCCGTGACGGATCTTAATATGGCAGAAACAACTGAGGCGGATAACAAGCTGCTTGATTACTATCAGAATAAGAAATTATCTGTAACCGGTATCCCGAAGGAGGCTATGAACTTCTCCGGTGCTGAAGGTTTAGGTAACGCAGGTTCTGTAATGTCTCAGAGGTCATCTCTTTATGCAAATAAGTTATCTAGACTCGAAACTGCATATAAGAATGGTTGGAGAGATGGTCTCAATAAGTATTTCTTATCCAGAAATATGAGCGGTTTCGTAGATAAGTTCGTTCTTAATATGAATCCTATCATTACAAATATGGATCAGGTACTCTTCGAGAAGAGAGATGCTGCAATTAACCAGGCAACACAGATTATTGCTTTGATGAAGCAATTAGGTGTAAGCAATTCTGACAATTATCAGGCTGCCGTAACCGAGATCCTTACACAGGGATTCCCTCAAACTGGATCTGAAGTAAACAATTGGGATGTAGATGTATCAGCCGAACCTGAAGGTGGTGCAGGAGGAGGATTCTAATATATGACAACTAATGAATTGATAAATTTGTTCTTTTCTGAGCTTAAGGGATTTAACTCTCGCAATTTTAAAACTTTGAGAGCTGCAGACCTTAAAAACAACGGAGATGATCCGCTTGTACGCAAAGCATTCTCCAGTGTACTTACTAGGTTTACGATCTTTTGTGAGAAACATCCGGAGATCGATCCTGTAAGTATCAAGATCATGTATTTTAAGCTTGGACTTGATAAGATCGGTAAATACTTTAGCGATTTTCCGGAGACGACCTCAGACAATTTTGTTACATTTCAATTGGAGTTGAAACGATATATTAAATCTCTCGAAGAGAGTGGTACTAAGGAAGAAACAGCAGATCAGGCGGTATCAGCATGAGCACACCATTGAGGTACAACATTTCAAACTGGTTTCAGTTAACTGAATGCAGATCGAATAATTCTGTCGATCTGTATATTACAGTTAAACAGGTCATCGATGACGGGTCCCATAGACTTACAGGGATAGTCATTCAGGTTAACCATACTCAATATGGCAACTTATTTACTTGCTTAATTGATTCAAGTGGTTCTTTACTTACCCCAGACCCAGATTCTGGAATAATTAAAGAATTTAGTACAGATGAAATCTGCAAAGAACTTTATAAGTTTGGGTTTGATGTTACATTCTCCATTAACCAGCATTTAAGTGGAGATCAGATTTCGTATTTGATCACAGTTAATGATTTGGGTTACGATAAGTTAAGAAAACTACTAGTATATGACAATATTACAAAGAAATATTCCGAATATATCGTAGTATTCAATGTGGCCAAATGTCCTGACTGGATCGCAAGCGATTATACCTGCTCAAAGGGTAACTTCTTAAAGGCTCTTGTAGAAAGCGGAGCAATGAATCTTACGGATCTGGAGCAGACCAGGGGATTCGATTGGACCTGGCTCACTTATGTGGCTAATATCGAAGATATCATTGAGGATAATGGAGCAGAACAATGACATTACAAGAATTGAATGAATATGTTCGTGAAATAATATCAGACCAATATCTACAAGAAACCTGTAGATTTAGCATTGAAGAAAACGGTGGTGAATGGTTCCAATCTTTTGGTCGTGAAGATGGAGATTTGGTAAGAGGTGGTGTCTATTACGATAGATACGGCACTATTATCATTGAGATATCTGGTGGACTTAACGGTTCAGGAGATTGGAAAGAGTATCTGTCAGGTATATCAGAGGTACTTGCAAAACTTGAGGAATTGCCTGAAGTTGATAATGCTTATATTGTAGATATTATAAATGACTGTCCTGACGATGTATTTTACCCACGTATTGGCCTTAGCCCCGTAAACGAAGATGATTTTGAGGAATAATAATGAGTGATTACTTAATAGGTTCAGACATAAAGTTAATGCGAGCTAGATACTCGGAGGCGCTCGAAATGCAAGGTGTTCCGACAACCTATCAGTTCCCGAACATTGCTAAGACAAATGAACAAGGTGAGCCTGAAATAGACTCATTCTCTGAACCTATACCTACGCATGTTATCTTTGAAGGTAATCCTAAGGTAAAGACCTTCAGAAGATACGGCTGGGTAGTGGATAATGATAAGGATTTACCGTTTTTAATTCACTGTAGCTGGGATCTTCCTAAGGTTCAGAAGTATAGTATTTTTGAAACTGCCGGATTATACACAGATCTTCCTCCGAGAAAGTTTAGAGTGACCGAAGTCAGTTATGATCTTCAGGCTCCGGATCACATTGTATGTCAGGTAGTTCCGGTAGCTAATAATGAGCCGATCACCGGAAGAACAAGAAAAGAGATCTCTCAGACCTTTAATAAGTCTAGCCATTTCATCAAGGATTCCACGGATTATCGTGGTAATGATGTTGATGGAACATATCATCCGGGGGATAAATAATTGCTGTACTTATTCGACAGAGCCATAGTTGATAACCTCAAAGCCTCATTAACCGATGAGGCCAATAAGAACGTCTTTTTAACTACTGCGGAGAATTATCCAGGAATCCTTGCCCAGATGCAGGATGATACCATCGGATACCCTCTGATTTTGTTACATCGTGAAGATGATATGCCGATAGATACCGGATTATATAATTTCACCCGAGCAAGATTCGGAGTACCTTGTGTGTTCGATAATGACAGAAACAATGTCTACTATGAAAGAGCCGTTCCTGTTAATCTTCAATACACATTGAGGATCTTATCTACTAATGTAGCAGACAGAGATGAGCTGGCCCGAGAGTTATTCTATAAATATATGTCTATGTTCTTCCTTACGATTCAGTTACCTTATGAGTCTGACAGGAAGATAAGATTCGGCATTGAGGTAGATAGAGATTATGGACTTACCAACGAGTCATCCGCTGCAGAGTACACTCAGACAGGTGCTTTATATCAGTCCACAATGAAACTTATTACCCGAGGGTGCGTATATCTTACATATACTCCGAGACATGTGAAACGCCCAGTTATGTCTTCTGATATAAAGACTGAAGACCCTGCTCCGAATTCTTCCGATGTTACATAAGAAATTTAACAAGTCTTCCGGCATACTGTTTATACTGTTGCTATCATTCTCCTACTGTATGGTTCAACAGTATCGGATTGACTGCCTTAACGGACAACTTTCTGAGCTTAATCAGAAAACTACAATTGCTAATGATAATATGCAAGTAATGTCCGCGGCGTATGTAAATGATACTCAAACGCTTAAATCTGAAGTAGATAGATTAAAGTCTGAAAATCATATCCAGGCGGTTGCTTTGATAACACAAGCAGAGATGCTTAACAACTACGACCATCACGTAGATGATCTTCAGAAAGAACTTAACGCCTACGAGATAGCGTTAGAAGAGGCCGCTCCGATGTTTCAATTACCTACCACATGGGAAGGACCTGTATTAACTAAAGAAATTGGTGGTAATATGGGCCCGGCAGGTAGAGAAACTTATTACAATCTCCCAATGCAGGGCTGTATCAATAAGATGAGAAGTCTCGGATACTCCGAGGAAGATTATCCTTACTGGGTCAGAGACGACGGGGCTAAGATGTTCGGAAGATATGTAATGATAGCTGCAAACTGGAAGATCAGGCCATTAGGAACAGTATTGGAGACTTCACTGGGCTGGGCTATTGTTGTAGATACCGGTGACTTTGTTGCTGACTATCCCTATGGAGTAGACATTGCAGTTGATTGGTAACCTTTGTTCCCGTATATGTATAGATAACTTTCTCGCATAGATAAAATGGGATATAATTATTGAGATCATTCGATCTCCAAAGCACACGATTAGGACTCCACAGGATTTTCCGCTTTATGGATTTTCTATATGGGAGTCCTAACATTTGATATAACATATTAGAGAATGAATTATCCAGAGTTTCAGGGATCTCTATATCCTCAACTCCGTATCCCTCATTGATATATCGGAGCAGCATATATGTTCCGAACTTAATGGAATGATTATGCTTGGTTACATTCCTGATTACTTTGTTTCCCTGTAATACCATACATTGATAGACCACATCATCTTTAACCCATGCTAACCGTAATACATTCTTGTCGTATACTGGAGAAGAGTCATTCTCTCGGAGGAATTTATTGATCTTGATCTGCTTCAGCACCCAGATATCCAACTCATCAGTGTCTAATATGGTTTCCGGGAACAATCTCTCCAGTATCTGAACTATATCGGTATCATAATTAATCCTGATATAGTTATGCATATCATTAACTATGGGATAGCATTCAAAATCTAACAGAACATCCTTTTTAGGTATATACATACGATATAGATGTCCATCGAGGTAAAAATCCAGAATGTAATTGATACCCCTGGAGTACAACCAATCCATCGCAATATCAATTTTATTGTTGATCAGTGCAAGAAATGATTTATATCCCGAAGATGTGATTAGTGGATTCACAATGTTCATTTTAATCTCAACTCGTAAAATTTTAATTTTCTTTGTCACCTACATATAAGGTGAAACTACCTTTTATATTAATAACAGGACACATGTGTCCATAAAATAGTACCAAAAAGGAGAAAACAAACATATGTTCACCCCACTTGCTATGGGTACCAACCACATGCTTGGTATCGACAATTATGTACCTTTAACAACAAACAACTTCGAACTTCGTATTTACAATATGGATGGTACAACTCCTTCAGAATTTTCAGATCTTTTAACCTTGTCTACTGACGAGGTCGGTGAGATTGCAGAGACTGAAGACACCATTGAAGTTCATTATGCTAACGGCATTATCAAGTTCCCGGGTAAGGTTTCTTACAATGACGTTGACTGGACACTTAACTGTTATTGCGAGCCTAACGTTCTTGAGAGCCTCAGAGCTTGGAGAAGACAGGTTTTCGATCCTCAGACGGAGAAGATGGGTCTCCCTTCCCAGTTTATGCGTCAATTATATGCAATACGATATGATGGCCAGGGACGCGTTCGCGACGTGATACGCTGTCCCGGTACGTGGATCAAAGATCTTGGTAATGGTTCAATGGAGCAGACAGGTAGCAACCTTGTAAAGGTTAAGGTTACTCTGGTTATCTCCAAGGCAATCTACATGAGACCTGAAGATTTTCAGTAATTTTTGGTCTTTATCTCGTAAATTTTATAATAGGTAGTGGGTATTCCACTACCTATTTTATTTCCTGCTACTTGTATAATACGCGATTTCTGATATAATACACATATGAGCAAATTATTAGATGACCTACAGGGTAGATATATCGGAGTTGATGAAAATCCTGAATATGATCAGGAAGTATTGAATGTGGCTTCTGATAAGCGTAAAACTTGCGCTCTTTGTGGTAAATCTTTTATTAAAAATCGCAGAGCTGTGTACTGTACTCGTCAGCATTACACTACTTGTGTTAATTGTGGTAGTAGAATGGATCTTATTCCGATATATTTCAGGGCCGGGTTTGTTCCTAAGACTTGTTGCAAGGCATGTGCAGATATCGTTGGTGCTCAAACTTTAAAAGATAATTGTCTTGAGAAGTATGGAGTTACTAATCCGATGTATGTTCAGGAATTTGCTGATAAGTGTTTTGTTAATGCACATCCTGATTTGGATTTATCTATGCGAAATGCCACTGAAACTCGTAATTGTGAAGTCTGTGGCAAAGAATTTACTGTTGCTCGTACTGATCCTAAGAAGTGTTGTTCTGTTGAGTGTGCTAGCGCTTTGCGGGCTAAACATGTTAGTGAGACTGTTAAAATATGTAAATGGTGCGGTAAGGAGTTTACTTCTCCTAATGGTAAGTCTGCTTATTGTGTTGGTCCTCATTATCAGACTTGCGTTGTTTGTGGTACTTCTTTTGAATTAAAGAATTTGGATAATCCCGCACAGACTTGTTCTATGGAATGCAAGAATAAGCTAATCCAGTGCACCAATTTAACTAAATATGGAGTTGAGTGGTCCTCACAAAATTCCGAGATTCGCCAAAAGATCAGTTCTACGTTAAAATCACTTCATCCATATAAAATTCGTGTACGAACCCATCAGCGTAAGGATAAGATTTGTATATTGTGTGGAGCACAGTTTACTCCTAGTGCATGCGCTCAGCGCGTATGCTCTGGAAAACATTATCGTTCTTGCGATTATTGCGGGAAACCTTTTGTAATTGCTCGGCCATCTTCTTCTCAGCGTTGCTGTTCTAAACAATGTACGGAATTAAAACGTCAGACTACTATGCTTGACAGATACGGAGTTATTGCTTCCTCACAGAGTCCGATATTGCGAGCTAAGGCTGAACAGACCACCTATTTGCATTACGGGGTTAAATACGCTAGCCAAGCTGAGTCTGTAAAGGATAAAATTAAAAATACTTGTAAACAACGATACGGTGTCGAGCATCCTTTTCAATCCCCAGTGGTCCAGGCCAAAGTTCGCCAATCTTGTCGTGATAAATATGGTGTAGATTATGTTACTCAAACGGAGGCGTTCAAGCGCCAGGGGGAGTCTACCTGCCTCCAGAAATATGGTGTTCGCAGACCTATACAGAATCCGGACATTCAGCGGAAAAATTGGGATGCTCGTAAGGCCATTCGTGGGTCTGACGGAACTCCGCTTGATAGTTCTTGGGAGAAATTAGTTTATGATTTTTGGGTATCTTTGGGATTATCTGTTGAGCGCAATATTCCAATTGAATATACCTATAATAATGTTTCCCATGTAACATATGTGGATTTCCGAGTTAATGGGGTATTTTACGAGGTTAAGGGCCCACAATTGTTAACTTCAGATTCCATCAGTCCTTCTGGTGTTCCAATTTCTGCCAAGCTCCAGGTATATCAAGAGCATAACGTGGTGGTTATTTCTGATACCAGCGTTAGCCATCTGTTTGCTGATGGTTCCCTTGTCGGGCTTGATCTTGATCTTTTCCGGGATATTCCAGGTTCTTCCTATGATGCCAAATCTCGATGGACCATTATCGAATATCTCATTAAGCATAAGAAAGGCTTCATTAGTCTCCCTGATTTCCAGTAATTTCTAGTCAACAATTAGTCAGAAATTAGTCAGAAATTAGTTAAAGGGTAGTCTGATGTGACTACCCTTTAACATTGGTTTTAATTACATCATTTGAGCTAAAATGACTAAGTTGGAGCTAAAATGACTAAGTTAACTCGAAAAATTTATAGGATTTTTTCGAGTTAACCGTTTATTTTGCTTGTTATCTGGAAAAATTACGGCATATTTTCCAAGATAGGTCGTTAATATAAGTGATAAACCTTTAATATGAATAACTATATTTATTAATAAGGAGTTATTCTTATGAATAGACACCCTGGAGTTGACTCATATCTTTATATCTTTAAACATGGCATTGGGCCCGGAACTATTCCGGATGATGTTAGCGTTGTTAAGGTAAAGGATCTTCCGAATTACTACACTGCCGTTTGGCTCGATAGATTCCTTACTACTGATGAGCTGAAGCAATATGATATTCCTTCTGAGACAAGGATTACTGAACTTCTTGATCGTATTGGTTATTGTCAGACTGCCGGCGGTGATGTAGTTCCTTGTGACGATGTTGAAGCTTGCGACGGCATTACTTGCGCTACCGAGATCGATCCGGATAAGACAGTCCATTTCTTCTGTAATGGTGAGCTCATTGACGAGTGTCCTGCTGACGATATCTCTAGCGAAGCTTTCTATAATGTAATGCTTAATGATGCTGAGGTTGCTACTGCAGTTATGGATTATCTCAATAGTTTCGGAGATCCTATCATTCGAGTTTCTGAAGATGATTGGCATACAGCTGAAACAAATATTGAGAACGTAGATATCAGAGACCTCTACGAGACATTTATCTGGTGGATTCAGCATGAGTATGATGATTGGGGTGAGCTTTATGTTGACTCTATCCCCGGTTGCGAGATCTTTACCGGTGAAATAGCTGACGAATATGTTGCAAGTTCTACTGAACCTAAATATATGGCCAACATGGTAAATGGTGCATCTGATCCTTTTTACGGGATGCCTGACGATGTTGCTGAGCCTAACAACGAACTCAAGGCTAGACCAATCATATATCTTCCACTTGAGCCTGGTGAGACACATGAAGAAGCAGTAATGCGAATGACTGATATGCTCTATGGTGCCGGATTTGATCTTTTAAATGATACTCTTACAACAGAGAATACCGAGATTCAGTGATTGCGATATAGGGGGTTAGTATGCAGATAAGATATCTTGGCTCACGTGACTTAACTAAAATAGAAGATTTCTATGAACAGTATGAAGATAATATGATTCATACTGTTGATCTTGACTTGGATCATATGTTAGAGTGCGCCGAAGAAGAATTAGGCTTCTATATTGGTGCGTTTAATCGTGGTAAACTTATAGGTGTAATATCATTAGGTGGTGCCGAATTTTACGCAAATGATAATGATGCTATTATATCTGATCTATATGTATTACCGGAATATTGTAATCAAGGTGTTGGCGGGAAGTTAGTAGAATATGCGTTAGCCCAAGCCGATATAGAATTTGGCGGAGATGTATATGCGGATATATTAGATGATAACTTAGCCGATTACTATTCCCGTTTCGGTTT
>Ga0310690_10004186_pt1 | contig 20778 bp, 14 predicted proteins | sample AusTroGonzalo_MG_2_FD_207661 | JGI IMG/M metagenome (GOLD analysis project Ga0310690, IMG submission 207661) | Bovine rumen microbial communities from tropical cattle in Woodstock, Queensland, Australia - Gonzalo_04 (v2) (version 2) | ecosystem: Host-associated > Mammals > Digestive system >...
AAAAAGCCCTTCAACCTACGCCTCATCGAGGTGGGCAACGAAAACTACCAAGCCAACCCCAACGAGCAAAGCGACCACTATGCCGAGCGCTATGCCCAGTTCTATAAGGCCATCAAGGCCAAATACCCCTATGTGCAGCTTATCGGCAACGTGGAGAGCTGGGGCACGGACTACCCCACCTGGCGCAACGACAACCCCGTGGATTTGCTTGACGAGCACTACTACCGCAGCCCCAGCTGGTTTGCGGCGAAATATCACCACTATGACAACTACGACCGGCAAGGACCGAAAATCTATTGTGGCGAATATGCCGTTACGAGCGACTGCGGCGAGGGCAACCTCAAGGCTGCGTTGGGCGAGGCCGTCTTCATGATGGGCATGGAGAACAACAGCGACGTGGTGAGCATGGCGAGCTACGCCCCCATTTTCGTCAACATCCACGACCGTCATTGGATGCCTGACATGATACGCTTCGATGCCGCCCAAAGCTGGGCCAGCCCCAGCTACTATGTGCAGGGGCTGATGGCTAAGAACGTAGGCACGCAAACCGTCAAGACGGCTCTCACGCAGACCAAGCAGGAGAAGCCCGACCGCTTCCGCGTAGGCCTTGGCGCCTGGAACACAACGGTTGAATACAAAGGACTGAAGGTGACGACGCCCGAGGGCAAGACACTCTATGAGCAAGTGCCGCCTACCAGCTCCAGATGGCCTGCCATTGACGTGAAAGACTGGGACATCAGCGGCGGCACGTGGGCGAGCGATACCCATGACAAGGACGGTATCATCCGCCAGACGGCCATTGCCGAACATTGTGTCGCCATCTGCCCCACGGAGATGCAGGGACGCGACTACGATGTGACTGTGCAGGCTCGCAAGACGGGTGGCGACGAGGGCTTCCTCCTCGTCTTCGATCACACGGGCAAGCAGAACTACCGCTGGTTCAACGTGGCGGGATGGGGCAACAGCCAGCACGCCGTCGAGGACATCTTCAACGGGGGCAAGACGCAGCCTGCCGCCGCACGCGGCAAGATTGAAGACAACCGCTGGTACACGCTGAAGGTGGAGGTACGCGACAACCACATCGCCACGTTCATTGATGGCGAGAAGATACACGACTTCAACGTCGTGACGCCCGACATCTTCTACGCCAACGCCGAGGTGGACGGCAAGAGCGGCGAACTGATTGTGAAGGTGGTAAACTTCGGCGAGAAGGATGCTCCCGTCAACATCAGCCTGGCTGACGGCAACCGCTACAACTGGGAGAAAGCCCGCCTGACGCTATTGAAGGGCGACGCCCTTGACGAGAACACGAAAGAAGAGCCTGAAAAGGTCGTCCCGCAAACGGCCCCCTTCGTACTCGATGCCAATGGCAACTACCTAGCGCCTGCTAACTCGTTGTCAATAATAAGGGTTAAGGGTTAAGACATTCAGGTGTGTGTGGCCGGGCATGTCAGTTATGTCAATTTCAGTTAGGTTTTTTAGGGTATGTGTTTTCTCAATTCCCCCTAAAATAATATATAAATAATTAATAATAAATATATTATAATATAAAAATAGGAAGGGAAGTGAGAATGATACCCTTTAAAAATAACTGACATAACTGAAATTGACATGCCTGGCCACGATTTGTTTCACCTAAAAGACAATAATACAACGATATACGACATAGCAGAACCAGCTGCTCCGGCTTCGCCGTTACATTGGTAATAGTTAACGAAGAGAGGTTTTTTTGAACCCTGTGTACTCCAGCTTCATGTTCAAGGGGGTAGAGACGTCGAGCAAAAGCCCAATCATGCCTCCATTGGCTTCGCCGCTTACCGTGGCAGGCACCTTGCCATAGTTTTCAAACTCCACCTGCGGATCGCCATAGAGGTTGAATCTTCCGTTGCGTTCGTCGTACCGGACGCCGCAGTCCACGACGAAGCTGCCCAGTTCGTGCGCAGCAACCGTCAGACTCTCAAAGGCTATGCGCAGCTTCAGATTATCGGGACTGGTAACGACGGTATGTGCCGTTCCGATGGTTCCAAGAGAGACACCAGAGACTACGGCGTCCACCGTGCCGTTGTATTCGCCCTCCACATCATGCACACTCATCGACTCGGCGCTGCACGCGAAGAGCAGCCACACGGCACAAGCCAACACAGCAAAATGAAGCAAAGACTGGATTCTAGTTTTCATGTTTTTCTTCTGAGTTTATTATGCGAGCACAAAGGTAGTCACTTTTTTCCGTTTTCCAAACAAACGCCACCTTTTTTCCTCCATTTATTCGCCTGACACAAGGAGGAAAACAACCTCTTTTTTTGCACAGAATACACAAGAATACGCAGGAATTGGAGAAAAAAGCCTCCCCTTCTGCAAGAAAATCGAAGAAATGATGGCTTTATTACATAAAAGATGTATCTTTGCAAGCTAAAATATAAACAACCAACTGTCATGAATCTTCTAAGAGAAAAAATGAAGAAGTACCGTGAGCCCCAACGCATCATGGAGATGGGCATTTATCCGTACTTCCATTATATTGAAAGCAAACAAGATACAGAAGTGAACATGGAAGGACACAATGTCCTGATGTTCGGTTCAAACTCCTACCTAGGTTTGACGGGTGACCCGCGCGTCATCGAAGCCGCTATCGAAGCTACCCGTAAGTACGGCACAGGCTGTGCCGGCAGCCGTTTCTTGAACGGCACGCTGGACATACACCTCGAGCTGGAAAAAGAACTTGCCGAGTTCGTCGGCAAGGACGAAGCCATCATCTACAGCACAGGGTTCCAGGCTAACCTCGGCACCATCTCGTGCCTCACCGGCAAGGACGACTACATCATCTGCGACGAGCGCGACCACGCCAGTATCGTCGATGGCCGCCGTCTCTCCTTCTCCACCCCCCGCAAATACAAGCACAACGACATGGAGGACCTGGAGAAGGTGCTCTCACGCCTGCCCGAAGAATCCATCAAGTTGATTGTGATGGACGGCGTGTTTAGCATGGAGGGCGACATTGCCAAACTGCCTGACATCTGCCGTCTTGCCGAGAAATATCAGGCCAATGTCATGGTGGACGAGGCGCACGGACTGGGTGTGCTGGGCCGTCAGGGCCGCGGCACGTGCGACCACTTCGGACTTACAGACAAGGTGGACGTCATCATGGGTACCTTCAGCAAGTCGCTGGCTTCCATCGGCGGCTTCATCGCCACCGACGCCGACACCATGAACTGGCTGCGCCACAGCAGCCGCTCGTACATCTTCAGCGCATCGGCCACGCCTGCCGCCACGGCTGCTGCCCGCGAGGCACTCCACATCATGAAGACAGAGCCCGAGCGCATCGAACACCTCTGGGAGGTGACCAACTACGCCCTGAAGAACTTCCACGACCTCGGTTTCGAGATTGGAGCCACGGAGACACCCATTATCCCTATCTACGTGCGCAACTACGAAAAGACCTTCGTCCTCACCCACATGCTGCTGGAGGAGGGCGTTTATGTGAACTCCGTCATCCCGCCTGCCTGCGGTGCCGACGAGACGTTGCTGCGCTTCTCGCTGATGGCCACGCACACCAAGGAGCAGGTGGACCGCGCCCAGGAGAAGATTGTCAAGTGCTTCAAGGCACTCGACCTTCCCCTCAACCACTAAGCCCATAAACGTATAAAACCATAAACTTCCGGCAAAGCCGGACTAAAACCAATTACCATGTTCAAAGGACAACCCAAAGGACTCTACGCCCTTGCCCTCGCCAACACCGGCGAACGTTTCGGCTACTACACGATGTTAGCCATCTTCATGCTGTTCCTCCAGGCCAAGTTCGGTTTCCAGGGAGCCACAGCCAGTCAGATTTACGCCATCTTCCTGGCGTTGGTCTATTTCATGCCCGTCGTAGGCGGCATCCTGGCCGACAAGATCGGCTACGGCAAGTGCGTCGTCACCGGCATCTGCATCATGTTTGCGGGCTATGTCTGCCTCTCCATCCCCACGGCTGCCAACGGTTTCGGTCTGGCGCTAATGCTGGGCGCCCTGCTCCTCATCTCCGTAGGTACGGGCTTGTTCAAAGGCAATCTGCAAGTACTCGTCGGCAACCTCTACGACGACCCGAAGTACTCGGCGAAACGCGATAGCGCCTTCAGCCTCTTCTACATGGCCATCAACATCGGCGCCATGTTTGCCCCCGCTGCCGCCACAGCTATCACCAACCGTTTCCTCACCAAGGCTGGCCTCATCTACAAGGCCGACATCCCCGCGCTGGCACACCAGTTCCTCAACGGCACCATCACGGCTGATAACACCTCGAAGCTGCAAGAACTCATGGGGCAAATGCCCGGCATCTCCGGCATGAACCTCACCGACTTCTCTAACTACTACATCGAGCACCTCTCCTCGGCCTACAACATGGGCTTTGCCGTGGCCTGCGTGTCGCTGATTGTCTCCATCGCCATCTATATGGCTACGCGCAGCTGGTTCAAACATGCTGACGTCACCGCCAAACAGCAGGCGAAGAACGAGAGTTATGTCGAGCTCACTCCGAAGCAGACCAAAGACCGCATCGTGGCCCTCTGCCTCGTGTTTGCCGTCGTCATCTTCTTCTGGATGGCATTCCACCAGAACGGCCAGTCGCTCACCTGGTTTGCCCGCGACTACACGACTGCCACCTGTGGCGGTTGGCTGAAGATAGGCTTCAACATCTGGGCCCTTGCCCTCATCGCCATCAGCATCTACACCCTGTTTGCCGTGTTCCAGTCCGAGACGAAGAAGGCCAAGCTTATCTCTGCCATCGTCACGCTGGCCTTGTGGGGTGGCGTCTATGCCATCTTTGCCCACATGGACAGCATCATCGACATCTTCCCGCAGCAGTTCCAGCAGTTCAACCCCTTCTTTGTGGTTGCCCTGACGCCCGTCTCGATGGCAATCTTCAGCTGGCTGGCTAACAAGAAGAGCGCCAAGCACCCCGATGGCATGGAGCCCTCCGCGCCAAAGAAAATCAGCATCGGCATGTTCGTGGCTGCCGTAGGTTATCTGATTATGGTGCTGGCATCTCAGGGACAGCAGTCCCCCGCCGAGCTGGCAGGTACCGTCAGCCCCGACCCCGTCGTTCCCGGCTTCCTCATCAGCACCTACCTTGTGCTGACGTTTGCCGAGCTGCTGCTCAGCCCGATGGGTATCTCGTTTGTCACGAAGGTGGCTCCTCCGAAGTACAAGGGCTTGATGATGGGCCTCTGGTTCGCAGCTACAGCTGTCGGCAACTACCTCAGCTCCATCCCCGGCCTGCTGTGGGAGAAGGTTCCCCTCTGGGCCAACTGGGCTATCCTGATGGGCCTCTGCGTCCTTGCCGGAGCCATCATGCTGGCGATGATGAAGAAAATCGAAGCTGCCACAAAGTAAGCCCACTTTACGACACTATAGCAAACGGAGATTTTCCTTGTGAAAGTCTCCGTTTGTGTCGTTCCTATAACAAAGTGTCCGCTCCTGCGCAGTTTCCTTTTTGGGTTGTCATTCGCTGAACGGGGTTTCGCAATTGCAACTGTGCTCGTAGAAGCTCTTTCTGTGCTGTCAGATGTTTGGGCTCTGACGCCAGTCCCTTGGTCTGTGCGCACGACGCACTACGTTACGGGCACGACGCACTACGCTACGGGCATAACGTTTGATAAAACCGTAACTTGATAAAAAGCCTTAAGCGAATGACAACCCCAAAAGGAAACTGCGCAGGAAACGGCGTTTTTTAGTGGAAACGGGGTTCGGAGGTCGTCAGCCGTATTCCACAAAATAGGGGGACTAAAGTCTAAACTTCTATTTACATGAGGGGGTTTTCGTGCGCGTTCTTTTAAATTTTATAAAAAAAGCGTGGAGAATCCAGAAAGAATCCGTATCTTCGCCGCAATTTGTGTAACTATGTTTTTTAAGAAACGAAAAATGAAACGAATTTTGCTTATTGCAACGGTTGTCATGACGGCCCTTACGGCCTCAGCGCAGTCTGACGACCCCATCGTCATGACGGTGAACGGCGTGGATGTCCCCCGCTCGGAATTTGAGTATTCGTATAACAAAAACAACACAGAGGCTGTGCTCGACCGCAAGTCACTCGACGAGTACGTGGAACTTTTCATCAACTATAAGCTGAAAGTGGCTGCGGCGGCCGAGGAGCACATGGACACGGCTGCTGCCTTCATCAAGGAGCAGGCTGAGTACCGTGCCCAGCAGGCCGAGGCCTATCTTGTAGACTCTACGTTCATCGAAGAGCAGGCCCGTCAGGTGTATGAACAGACAGCACAGCGCATCGGCAAAGACGGACTGGTGCTTGTGTCGCATATCTTGTTGCGCGTGCCGCAAGATGCCGACGCTAACGCCCAGGCAGCAGCTAAGGTGCGTATAGACTCTATCTACAACGCCTTGAAAGCTGGCGCCGACTTCGCCGAGCTGGCCAAGCATCTGTCGCAAGACCCAAGTACCGCCCAACATGGAGGGCAGCTGCCTTGGATTCAGAAGGGACAGACCATCCCCGACTTTGAGCGCGTGGCCTTTTCCCTGCAACCCGGCGAAATGGCTGAGCCCGTGCTATCGGCAGTGGGCTACCACATCATCAAGATGGATGAGCGGAAGCAGTTCGAACCCTACGAGTTCCACCGCAAAAGCATCTATGAATGGTTGAACCAGCGTGGCATCACCGCAGCTGCCAAGCAATCAATGGGTAAGAAGCTCGCTGCCCAGATGGGAGGCGACATCACCCCCGAAGAAGCCCTTGCAAAAGCAGAACAGGAACTCGATGCCAAGTACTCCGACTTCCACTACCTGATGAAAGAGTTCCATGACGGCTCGATGCTCTATGAAATCAGCAACCGCGAGGTTTGGGATAAAGGCGCAAAGGACGAAAAAGGACTTGAGAAGTACTTCAAGAAACACAAGAAGAACTACGCCTACGACGAGCCCGTCTATCGCGGTATCATCGTCAACTGCACGACGGACGACGTGCTCCAGCAGGTAAAGCAGAGCGTCAAAGGAAAGAAGGACACCGAATGGATACAGACTATCCGTGAGAAGTTCAACAACGACTCCACCTTACAGGTCAAAATCATCCGTGGACCATTCAAGGCCGGCAAAAACAAGTATGCCGATTACTATATTTTCAAGACCTCTCAGGAACAGCCCGAAGCTATCGAGGGATTCCCCGTTGTAGGCGTCATCGGCAAGCTCCAGAAGAAGGGTCCTGATACCTACGAGGATGTGCGCGGAGCCGTCACCACCGACTACCAGAACTACCTGGAAAAGGAGTGGGTGAAGGTCCTTCGCAAGAAATATACGTGGAAGGTCTATCCTGACGTGCTGAACACGGTGAACAACCATCAATAAATGAAGAATTAAGAATGAGAAAATGAATAATGAGGTGTTTCGTAAAGTAAGAACCCTATCCGCAGGCAATGCCGTCTGCAGAGCTATTTATTATTCATTTTTCATTCTTGTTGTTTCATCTTTTTTCCTATCTTGCCGGCAGTCGAAAGTCCACCACGAAGGGCGTCAGCCAGTGGCAGAGGTGAATGGAGAGTTCCTGTATGAAGAGGATGTTCATCGTGCTCTCCCCCTTGACCTTCCTTATGAAGATAGCATCCGTTATGCCGAAGACTTCATTCACAACTGGGTTGAGGAGGTATTGCTCTATCAGCAAGCCGAACGCAATGTCCGCAGTACTGAACACATTGAGCAGATGGTCAGCGCCTACCGCAAATCACTCATCATTGAGGACTACCAGCAACAGCTTATCTCGCAAAACCTCAGCGAAGAGCTAACTGAGGAAGAGATGCTGAAGTTCTATAACGACAACAAAGTGCTTTTCGTTCTGAAAGAACCTGCCCTGAAAGGACTCTTCATCAAAGTTCCCAAGACAGCCCCTGACCTTGCAGACCTCAAGAAGTGGTACCGCAATAACGACGATGCCACGTTGGAAAAGATCGAGAAATACTGCTTCCGCAATGCTGTTATCTACGAGTACTTCTACGACCGCTGGATGCCCTTATCTGACCTTGAAGGGAAACTAAAGGCAAGCAACAATCTTAGGAACAGTTTGAAGAAGAACGAAAACTACGAGACAACTGACGAGGAGTTCTGTTATCTTCTTCACGTAGCGGATGTTGTGCCTGAAGGCAGCACAAAACCCTTCGAGTTAGCACGTGCCGAGATTGCCGACCTGCTTAGTAATTACCGGCAAGTTTCTCTAATCAAGCAGGTTAAAAAAGACCTCTACGAACACGCGATAGAGACGGGACGCGTGAAACTGAGAACCGATAATACAATCGAAAATGAAGAATAGAATTATCATCTTTTTTGTTCAAGTCATCTGCCTGTTTGCCCTGCAGGCTCGTGCCCAGGATAACGTCATTGATGAAGTGGTCTGGGTGGTTGGCGACGAAGCCATCCTGAAATCCGACGTCGAAAATATGCGCCGCGCCATGATTGAAAGTGGGCAGCGCATCGACGGTGATCCTTATGCCATTATCCCTGAGCAGATTGCCGTCCAAAAACTTTTTCTCCATCAAGCCGCCATCGATAGTATCGACACCCAAGTCACCGACACTCAAGTGCTAAGCGAGGTAGATAGGGAAATCAACAAGCGCATTAGTTCTATTGGCTCGCAGGAGAAACTGGAGCAATACCTCGGCAAAACCATTAAACAGCAGCGCGATGAACTGCGCGAACAGAAGCGCGACCAGATTATCGTGCAGTTAACGCAGCAGTCCATTATCGGTGACATCAAACTGACACCCTCCGAAGTGCGGAGGCGTTACGAAAAACTGAGCGAGGATGAAATTCCGTACGTTCCTACCGAAGTGGAAGTGCAGATTATCACCCAGCAGCCTGAAGTTCCTCAGGAGGAGATTGACTATGTAAAAGAAAAACTGCGCGACATCACAGAGCGGATTCAGAGCGGCGAGACGACCTTTGCCGTGCAGGCGCTTATCAATTCAAAGGACGGCAGCGCCATGAACGGAGGTGAACTTCCTTTTTATGGCAAGGCTGAAATGGTACCTGAATTTGCAGCTGTGGCTTTCAGCCTTACCGACCCGAATAAGATCTCAAAGATTGTAGAGACGGAATTCGGCTACCACATCATGCAGCTCATCGAAAAACGTGGTGACCGCGTGAAGGTGCGCCACATCCTGATGAAACCCACCATTCCACAAGAAAATATCAACGCCACACTCAGCCGTCTTGACAGTATTGCCGATGATATCCGCAATGGCAAATTCACTTTCGATCAAGCTGCCACGGCACTCTCCATGGATAAGGACACCCGCGCCAATTTTGGCATCATGTCCAACCCCAACACCCTCGGCTCACGCTTTGAGATGCAGGAGCTTCCGCAAGAGGTTGCAAAAGCTGTTTATTCGTTGAATGTGGGTGAGATTTCCAAGCCTTTCACCATGGTGGACCAAAAAACGGGAAAGGAGGTCTGCGCAATTGTCAAACTGAAAACGAAAGTGAATGGCCACAAGGCTACCGTGCAGGATGATTTCCAGACCCTCAAGGACATGATGGTGGCTGAGCTCAGCGAGGAGAAGCTACAAAAGTGGATTGTTGAAAAACAGAAAACCACGTACATCCGTATCAACGACAACTGGAAAAAGAAAGACGAATTCAAATACCCCGGATGGATTAAGGATTGAAGCGTTGTTTACATAGAAGAATGTTTGTCGCATTGCTCGCCTCAGTAATGCCATTGTTTCTTTTTGCACAGGGGACATCCACTTCAGAACCGGAGAAGAAACGAGAATACGTCTATTTGATTCACGCTAACGAAACACGCTACAACCAACGCATTAATGCCGATGCCCAGATTCTTGTAGGCAACGTCGCTTTCCGTCACGATAGCCTTTACATGTACTGCGACAGCGCCCTTTTCTTCGAAGGCACGAATTCGCTGAAAGCGTTCGGTAAAGTGCACATGGCTCAGGGTGACACCCTGTTTTTGGATGGCGAACAACTTTTTTACGATGGTGATGCCATGTTGGCAGAGATCCGCTACAACGTCCGCATGAAGGATCCTCGCATGGTGCTCACTACGGATAGCCTCAACTATGACCGCACACTTAATCTTGGCTATTATTTCGAAGGAGGTACACTTAGGGACTCCGTTAACACCCTTGTCTCTGACTGGGGAGAATACGACACTCGGACCAAGGATGCTCTCTTCAACTACAACGTCACGCTTAAGAACAAGAACTTCACCCTCACCTCTGACACGCTTGGCTACAACACCAATACCCGCATCGCCGTCATAACCGGTCCTTCAGAGATTGACAACGGCAACAATCACATCACCTCTACCCTTGGCTACTATTATACGAATGAAGACCAAGCTCAGTTGATGGAACGATCTGTCCTTTTTAACGACAACTACCGCATGGTGGGTGACAGCCTATTCTACGACCGCGCAAACGGTTTTGGCGAGGCATTCCGCAACGTCATTATGGACGATTTCAAAGACAAGTGCCGTCTTACAGGGGAATACGCCTATTACAACGAAATCGTGGACTCTGCTTATGCAACGGGAAATGCGATTGCCATTGATTACTCGCAGGGAGACAGTCTTTTCATCCACGCAGACACGCTCGCCCTCACTACGCATCTCATTCCGCCCCCGCCCCAAAAGGAGGAGAAAAAGAAATCCTCTTCATCTCCCCCACCCTCTCTTTCTCATACTGAGGTTACTCAAGCCCTTTCAGAAGGCATTAAAAATGAGAACCAGGATCTTTTGGAAAACCCAGCCATAACAGACATACTGGAAAGTGCAGACAGCTTAGATACACCAGATAGTTTGGATAGTCTTGAAATTGCGGAAATACCAGACACTCTTTCTCCCCTTCTCCCTCACGAGGATGTTAGCATGCTACTTACGAATGATTCCATTGTTCTTCCTCAAGACACAGCAAAGATGGAATCCCTCGTTGAGCCTCTCCCGAAGGATACCATTCCTTCAGAGCCTGCCGACTCCACCTACCGCATCATCAAGGGCTTTCACAAGGTCAGGATGTATCGCAGCGATTTGCAGGCCGTCTGCGATTCCCTTGTCTTCAACACCCTCGATTCCTGCATTACCATGTATTACGACCCTATCATTTGGAACGGCGGGCAACAAGTGTTAGGAGAGAAAATACTGATATACCTGAATGACAGCACCATTGAATGGGCACATGTTCAGGAACAAGCCCTTGTCGTTGAACAACTCGACTCTATTCATTTCAACCAGATCAGCGGGCGCGAGATAAAAGCCTATTTCAAAAATGGCGAAATCGACTACACGGATGTTATCGGTAATGTTCTTGTAGTCTATTATTATCAGGAAGATGAGGGAAAGGAATTGGTAGGAATGAACACCACAGAGGCAAGCCACTTGACAGCCTACATGGTAGACCGCCAGATGGAGAAACTACTTATCACTAAGAAATCTAACGGCGTATTCTATCCTATCCTGCAGATTCCTGCAGACAAGATGAAACTGCCTACATTCGGCTGGTTCAACAAGCTACGCCCACTAAGCCCCTACGATATCCTCATATGGAGGGGAAAGAATTCAGAAGACAAATTAAAGAAAACCAACCGCAGCCCCGTCCCGCTGCCTACTTTGAAAGGAATACAACCATGAGTTTCTTCAAACAAAGGGAACCACGAAGGTTCCAACATAATTATATCTACTACGATGAGCGTAAGGAGAAACTCCGCAAGATTGAGGAGAAGGCCAAACGCGAACTAGGGATGTTACCTGAAAAAGAATTCGACCCCGAAGACATCCGCGGCAAGTTTGTGGAGCAGACAACCCATCTCAAGCGATTCAAGGAAGGACGAGAAGAAGGGAGCGGCCGACGTCTATCCGCTTTTGGGATTTTTATGATCATCATTGCCCTTCTGCTCATCTGGCGTTTCCTTTTGCAATAACTAACCGTTTGTTTTCAAACCGTAAATCATGAGTGACCTGATACATCTTCTTCCCGACTCCGTTGCCAACCAAATTGCTGCAGGAGAAGTCATTCAACGTCCAGCCTCCGTAGTGAAGGAACTGGTCGAGAACTCCATTGATGCCGGAGCTAAGACTGTCCACGTCCTCATTACTGATGCCGGCAAGACGTGCATTCAGGTTATCGACGACGGAAAAGGTATGAGCGAAACCGATGCCCGCATGGCCTTCGAACGACATGCCACATCAAAAATCCACCAAGCCTCGGACCTTTTTGCGCTAGGCACCTTCGGTTTTCGCGGAGAGGCACTACCCTCCATTGCTGCCGTATCACAAGTTGAACTGCACACCCGGACTGAAGAAGACGAACTTGGTACGGTTATCTATTTGGAAGGCTCAAAAGTTGTCCGGCAAGAGGTGGATGCTTGTGCAAGAGGAAGCAATTTCTTGGTCAAGAACCTATTTTTCAATGTCCCTGCTCGACGCAAGTTCCTTAAATCAGACCAAACAGAGCTCAGCAATATCATTACCGAAGTGGAGCGCGTTGCCCTTGTCAACAACGAAGTAGCCTTTACCCTCCACCACAACGGCACGGAAATCCTGAACCTGACCCAAACAGGACTGCGCCAACGCGTCATGCAGCTTTTCGGAAAAAAGTCCAATCAGGAATTGCTCAGCATTCATGTAGAGACATCCATTGCTAACATTTCAGGTTTTGTAGGAGGCCCCGAAAATGCCCGTAAAAAAGGAAGCCATCAGTTTTTCTTCGTTAATGGACGCTACATGCGGCATCCCTATTTTCACAAAGCCGTACAAGAAGCCTTCTCCAATCTCATTCCCGAGAACGAACAAGTCTCCTATTTTATATATTTCGACGTTGACCCTTCCAGAATTGATGTCAACATCCATCCTACTAAGACAGAAATCAAGTTTGAGGATGAGCACGCTATCTGGCAGATTCTCGTTGCCTCCATTCGCGAAGTACTCGGACGCTCACACGCCGTCCCAACGATTGACTTTGACACAACGGACAAGCCTGACATCCCAGTCATGCCGAAAGAAAGGAGCTTTGCTCCTCCACAGCCGGAAACACATCCTAACTATAATCCCTTTCAGGCAAACCGCGAAATCCCAGAACGAAAAGCCCCTATCGACTGGGAAAAACTTTATGAAACGATCCCTCCTGCTCCGACTGAGCAGGCAGAGCTTTTCAAAAAAGATTCGGAAAAACAGACTGCAACCTACGATTGCATACAATTTAACGGACAATATATCGTCACCCCAGTCGGGACAGGCCTGATGCTCATTGAGCAGCACAAGGCGCACGTCCGCATACTTTTTGACAGATACATGCACCAACTTCAAGGTAAGCATGGTGTATCACAAGGTATGCTTTTCCCTGAAATGGTTCAGGTTTCCCCCTCAGAGGCCATCCAGATGGATTTACTACTGCCAGACTTTAGCTGTTTGGGATTCGACATAAACAACATGGGAGGCGGCAGCTTCTCCATCCAAGGCATCCCACCTGGAATTGAAGGACTCGACCCCTGCAAACTGGTTGTTGAGATGCTCTCTTCAGCCTTAGAGAAGAAAGACAATGTAAAATCAGATGTACAAAGCAACATGGCTCTCACGATGGCCCGCTCTGCAGCTATCGTGGTGGGGCAAGTGCTCACCAACGAAGAGATGAACGCTATCGTTGCCGAGCTTTTAGCATGCTCTATGCCCAATTACACCCCCGATGGAAAGAAAACCCTTTCCATTATCGATGAACAGGAGTTTTCAAAGATATTTTCATAGCTTTTCAATGCCTATTTCGAACTTTACAAAATACCGCAAAAAAGGCCTTTTTCTGTCCATAGTCAAAAAAAAGTGCATTTTTGGCGTTGTTTTAATATATTTTAACAATACTATTCACCCACGAAAGAAAAAAACAACTAATTTTGCACCGATTTGTGAGAGAGTATATTCATCATAATAATAGAAAAATAAATAAAATTTTATAAATAACTTAAGTTTCATCATTAAAATCATTTAAAAATGAGAAAGAAAATCATTAATGGATTGCTTTTGGCAGTTACTTTTTTTGCCATGAGCGCATTAGTATCCTGTAAGGATTACGAATCTGACTACATTGCAGAATTGCAAGGCCAGATTGACGATGCAAATTACCTTCTAAGTACGCTTCAATCTCAACAAGTCGCCGCATTGAAAGCCGATGTGGAAAATTTAAAGAAAAGCAGTGCTACAAAGGAAGAACTTGAGGCAGCCAGAGACAGTCTAGCCAAGGTCACTACAGAACTTGAGGAAAAGTTGGCAAGAATCAAATCTTGCGATTGCAAGCCTGTTGATCTCCAAGGCATTCGCGATTCTATCGCTAATCTAGAGCAAACAAAAGCTAATTTAGCTGATATGCTTGCTGCAGATGCCCTCCTCCAGACTGCCATCAACAATTTGGCAGGCGACTTGGCCAAACTGGCAGCTAAAGAACATCAGGATTCCATTGATTTGGCTAAAGCCATTGATGAAGCCAACACTGCTGCCCTGAATGCTGCTGCTTTGGCACAGCAAGCTTACGATTTGGCAAACGGCAAGGCTGACACAGCGGTCGTCAATGATCTTACAAAGAGAGTCATTTCTCTTGAAAACAGAATGACTCAGGTAGAAAAAGATGCCGCCGAAGCTTTAGCTATGGCTGTTCGTGATTCCATCCGTATCGATGTTCTTAATGATGCTTTGAACAAAGCTCTTGATCGTATTAAGAACAACGAAGATGCCATCAAACAGATTAAGGAAGACCTTGAGCAGGCCCAGAAAGACATCGAACAGAATGCAAAAGATCTTGCAGAGGCCAAACAAAAGTACGACAATGCTCTTAAGGTTGTCAACGAGGCTCTCGCCAGCCTACAGGAACAGATTAATAAGCTTTCCTTCGAAGGACTGACTATGAAAGAGGTTCAAGATTACCTGACTCCGATCGTCAATGGTCTTGAAAATAAGATTAAGGCCGTTCAGGATGACCTTAATGACTTGAAGAAGAAACTCAACAAGGTTATTGAAGACATGAAAAACCAAATTAAGAGCATCGTCCTTCAGGGAGCAGACAGCCCTGTTATTGGTTACTTCGCTCTTCCCATCGGTGTCAAGTCCAACATCCTTGCTGCGTATTATGGCGAACCTGCAGCTAATGGCGGCAGCGGAGATGTATACTTCCCCTCTGATAGAAATGCAAGCTATGTGTTCAGCAATCAAGTTATTTCAGACAAAGCTTTCGAAGTTATTGGCGGAAAAGGCATCGTTACCAAGACCACCTATGACAAATACATTATGGATGAGAGCGAAGGCAACGCCGGTACTCTTTATCTGACAATTAATCCCGCAGAAGTTGATTTCTCTGGCATCACCCCGAAGCTTGTAAATAGCCGCGACGTAGAATCAGGCATTACCTTGAGTCCGATTGCTCCGAGCAGTAAATTGCTTTATTTCGGTTGGGATGCTGGTAGAGCAGCACCCGTACAGAATGGTTTCTATGAGGCTAAGGCTACTCTCGATCCAGCTAACGTTGAAAGTGTAAAACCCAACTTTGACATCAATGATCTGAAACCGCTTGCAAAACAGATTCTCCAAGAGAAAAACATTGACCTCACGAACATTTATTACACGATTCAAGGTCAGATGAAGGACGTTCTTGTAAGCAATGGCGTCAAGGTTGAGTGGGAAGACACACTTGGCACCCACAGCGTATATTCAGACTACAATATCGCTGCAGCCGCTATTCCTGCTTTGTCTTTCAACTTCCTTGCTGGTGTGGAAGGTCCGTCCATTACCCCGCTTGGTGCGTTAGACATTAATGTTGACTTGAAGCTTAACTACTCAAAAGTTGGTACTATTGATTACGAAGTAGGTGATATCTACATTGAGGTTGACGGTAAGAAGTACAACGTTCAGGGTCTTGATGGGCTCAATGGTCTTATTGCCCAGCTGAACGACGAACACGCCGACCTTAGCGATGACATCAACGACCTCATTGACCAAATTAAGAATCAGGTCGAGAGCAATATTGACAAGGCTGAAGATAAGATTAAGAACAATGACGTTGTCTACAGAGTTAGCAAGTACCTCCAGAAAGTCAATTTCTTCTTCCATGAGCCCAACAACCTCCTGCAGCCGTTCTTGGCCTACGAAAATGAAGGCGCTTATCATCATATGAGTATGTCGCCCGCTATTCCTACTGAGTTTAAGATTGGAACTGGTGGTGCCATTGAGCTTATCCCCACTTCCTATACTGCAGAAATCCTTGCTCCTGCATTCCAGAAGTTTGTTGCCGTAACCAACGTTATTGCTCCCGACTTCAGTGTTAGTGCTCAGGGTGGCGATGAAGACTGCCAGGCTCTTGCAGACTATGCCAACAAAGAAGCCAACTATATGAACACCGTTATCCCTGGCAAACAGACAGGTATTGTCTTTGCTCCGGATCCAGCTCACAAGGAAGGCTATATCTACGAGATTACCTATGCCGCTGTTGACTACAATGGCTACAACGTTGCTAAGAAGTTCTACGTTCGCGTTAAATAAGGATTATTCATCAGACAGCATTAACGGATTATCAACATTTAATAAATAATAAGGAATATGAAACTTAAAAAAGCTATATTGTACAGCATGATGCTGCTGGGTGCCGTCTCTGTGTCCGCTCAGGAAATCGCTTATGATTTCGCACCGCACTGGTATATTCAAGGTCAGTTTGGTGGTCAGCATACTCTTGGTGAGGTAAGCTTCGGCGAACTCAACTCTCTCAACGCTCAGTTGGGTCTAGGCTATCAGTTTACTCCTGTTGTCGGCACTCGCTTCTCCGTAAACGGATGGCAGAGCAAAGGTGGCTCTATCATTAACAACACAAAGGAAGTCTGGAAATGGAACTATGTTGCTCCCGCTCTTGACTTGACCGTTAATCTCAGCAACTGGTTCTGTGGTTACAAGTACGACCGCGTCTGCTCCTTCGGTATTTTCGCCGGTCTGGGCGCAAACGTTGGTTTCAAGAACGATGAAGCAGCCAACGCTAAGACGAATCTTGTTGCCGCTATGACAAAAGTATCTGGTGCAACCGCTACCTATGATCCCCTTGCATACCTTTGGAATGGCACGAAGGCCCACCTTGTTGGTCGTTTTGGCACAACGGTTGACTTCCGTCTCAGCGATGCCGTCAGCCTTGGCATCGAACTTGCTGCCAACACATTGAGCGACAAGTATAACTCCAAGCGCGCAGGCAATACCGACTGGTACTTCAACGCTCTTGCAGGTATCAAGGTTAACCTTGGCGGCACCTATACAACTCGCGTCATCGCTGTTCCCGCTCCTGTGACCAACGCAGAAGAGAAGGTTGTCGAAAAGATCGTTGAGAAGCCCGTTGAGGTTGTTAAGGTTGTTCGCGAGCCGATCCGTCGTGATGTATTCTTCAAGATTAACAGTACTGTTATCTCTGAGGTTGAAGGCGTCAAGGTTCAGGATATCGCTGACTACATGAAGAAATATCCCGAATCAAAAGTTTCTCTCTCCGGCTATGCTGATGCTGGTACGGGCAACAACAAGATCAACGACCGTCTGGCTGCACAGCGTGCTGAAAAGGTTATGAACGTTCTCGTTCAGAAATATGGAATCTCCACAGACCGTATCTCCTACGAGAGCCATGGCTCGCGCGTCCAGCCATTCCAGGAGAACGACAAGAACCGCGTCACCATCTGTATTGCTGAATAAGAGACTATATCAAATAGAGAAGTCTTGATCTTTCTGCCCTATTTCCTTCTATTATTTAGATAGGGAATAGGGCAGAATCTTTTTAACAATGAAAGAATTAATAATGAGGAAACCTTTACTATTCACTCTCCTATTATCTATCACTCTAATTGCTCAAGCTCAATTAAACGGAGACGGCTTTTATAGAGTGCAGAATGTTGTCACAGGGAGATATGTCAAAATCGCAGATAACCGAGGCAGTCTTAATATACAAGCCGCCACTGCTGACTTAGGTGCTATTCGTACCATTAGAGACTTTGAGAATGTCGTATCAGACCCTGGTACAATAATATATATTCAAGAGTACGACAACAACGGGTCGCCTCGCTATGACCTAAAAGCGCAAGGAACAGGGGTATATGAAATTATCGGGCACTATGGCCAAATTAAGGAGACACGCAAGGGAGGCACGTATCATGCATTTGCAACAGCCTATGGCCAAACAGCATACGTAGCAGACGAGTACTATCTTGTTAATGGGGAAGAAGGTCACTTCGAGGAATTTGGCGTTATTGATCCCAAAGAGACAAAGACACGTGAATGGTGGATTCATCCAATGAGTCAAGACGATAGCAAATACTTTGGAATTAAGCCTGAATTAGGTAATGACAAGAATTATTTCTCAACCTTCTACGCATCCTTCCCATTCTCCTTCTATTCAGAAGGCATGAAAGCCTATTACATCTGTGCTATAGACAGCCAATATGGTATTGCGGTATGGAAGGAGGTTACGGGTGATATTCCAGCAACCATGCCTATTATCATCGCTTGCGCCACGAATACTCCAAGCACGAACCGTATTGACATACACACCAGTAATGCAAAAGCTGCATCAGACAATCTATTAAGAGGTGTTTACTTCGATCTGGAAAAAGGCACTCATGCCAATCGTACCAGCTACAATGCAACAACTATGCGTGTATTGGGACAGCTTAAAGACGGCAGTATTGGTTTTAAAAAATCAGACATAAACTATATACCTGCAAACAAGGCGTATCTTCCAGTCCCTGCCAACGCTCCAGATGAGCTGAAAATCATGACAAACAGCGAATACGAAGCATTCCTCGCCGCTATAGAAGAGAACAAGCGTGATACAGTTACAGTCCGTGTCAACAATGCGACAAAGACCTATGGAGAAGATAATCCAGAATTCACCTATACACTAGAAAACGCTCCAGAAGGAGTTTCTATTGAAACGCTGGCAGCACAACCTGAACTAACCACTGAAGCTGGAAAGTTTAGCGATGTAGGCAAGTATACTATTACCGCATCTGGCGCTGTAATGGACAAATGCGTGTTTATTTATATTGACGGTACCCTTACCATTACACAAGCTTCCCAGTCAATTGAGTGTGAGGAGGTCGGCTACGGCATTGAAGTGGAAGTTTCAAAGGAAGTTTTTGTCTCCGCCTATGCCACAAGTAATCTTCCCATTACAGCTATAGTTGACAATAATCTTATTGCTAGCGTCAAAATTAAAGATTTTAGTACCTTAGCTGTGACTGGACTGATGCCTGGCTCCACTACTATCAAACTGACACAGGAAGGGAATGGCAATTACAAAGCAGCCAAATCCGTTGTACTGCGAGTTACCGTCAAACCAGACTCTGGCATTCAAAATGCGGTCATAGCAAATGACGTTGAAGTCTATGACTTGCTTGGACGCAAGATTAAGGACACCTCCAAGCTAAAAGGTATCTACATCGTCAATGGACGAAAAACTATCTTCTAGAAGAACCCACAGATAAAGAAAAGAGACCGTTTTTGACGGTCTCTTTTTCATTTATATCACAAGAAAAATCGGTGAGTCAGACGAAGATTTACAATAGGAAAAACCTTAAAGCGCCGAGCGATATCGCAATACTCTCCGATTTTACCATTTAGGTTGGTCACATCATGCATAATATCCGTGCCGTCGTGCATGATAATCTTTGGCGAATCACCCCAATACATGGCACCACACTCGAAAGAAATTCGATACGAATCACTTTTCCTAGATAATGAACCTCCGTATCCAAGCCCAAAATAAGGTTTATATTGATTGGTCTTGACTTCCATCGTTATCATACCATGTTCATCTGGTGAAAGAAAATAAGGACTACCATCAGAAATGCGATGCCCAAGTTGAACGCTGTATTTCCCATACTGATGAAGAAGTGCTGTTTGTTCCTCAAAAGACAACTCATCGAAATCCTTCACATACCCCTTTGTTCTTTCAATTGCCAAATTATAAAGTTTATCCTCAATTTCAGGATTAAGCGCGAGGCTAAAATCCCCATATTCGATGAACGTTCCGCCACCTTCACCATCTTCTCCGATAGCACAATCAATCATACGATTAAAGATATTCAATGCCATCATCGTCGGGACAGCCTCAGCCGTACTGCTTACCTTAGCAATGGTTGAGTTGCCTACGTATACACCCGCTGAAAAGTAGAAATTTTTCTTTTCAAAAGGGTACACATCCATTAACAATTTAAAATTAGCAAACGTCGGACGAACAACCATATCAACACGATCCACTAACTGACAGCCCGTAACCTGCTGAAATACGCCACTCAGCTGATCATAACGTTCCTGCGAAATCATATCACCCATACTGGCTGGGTAACTCAATGTCTTTTCAAAATAAGGCATAAGAGAAAACCCTGTGCGTAGATGCAAATAATCACCTAGAGGGGTAGCCAAGTCTAGGCCTAAGCCATCAGAGCCCCCCGTTAGCGACACATCCAGATGAGTGAACATGTAGTAATCTATTTGCATTCTGGTAAATATGTTTAGTCGCGCGAATGAAGACACGACAAAAAGCCCAAAAACAAAAGATAGTATTATCCGTTTCATACCTATAGAATTAAAATCGGCTGCAAAACTATAACAAAAAAACGGCGTGACAAAATCTATCCCATTCTTTTATGATTTTATAGGAAACGAAACAACTGGGCGAAATTTCTAAATCACCCTAACCTCCCCGTCTGGGAGATGCGTTGTACGAATACGCCACTCCGAAGGGTAAAGATTATTGGCCCGATTTCCTACATTTTTTGCAAACCCAAGCGGAA
>Ga0310690_10004187_pt1 | contig 20775 bp, 25 predicted proteins | sample AusTroGonzalo_MG_2_FD_207661 | JGI IMG/M metagenome (GOLD analysis project Ga0310690, IMG submission 207661) | Bovine rumen microbial communities from tropical cattle in Woodstock, Queensland, Australia - Gonzalo_04 (v2) (version 2) | ecosystem: Host-associated > Mammals > Digestive system >...
TCATCATTACTTCATTTATTTTTACAAAATTACACATTAGAAGTCTTACTTGCTCTTTTTACTTTTCCAGCACGTAGACATTTGGAACAAACAGCAACTTTTTTTACTTCTCCATCTATCTCAGCTTTAACAGTTCTTAAGTTTGGTTTAATTGGTCTAACTGTTCTTTTGCTTATGTGAGAACGAGTAATACTTAGTTGATTTCCAAATGATGTTTCTTTTCCACAAATTACACATTTAGCCATGATTTTAAGCACCTCCATATTTTAAAATAAACTGACTAATTGATAGTTTAACACAATTCTTATAAAAATGCAAGTATTTTTTCTATTTTAAACCTATATTTTTCTATTTTTATAAATAAGATGGCCCCAGTCGCAAATGATAATCTGCAACTGGGGCCAGACGGCTATTCGCATTTTCCGCACCCGCCACGGCTCGCGGCACATTTTTATTCACCCTTCTCATTCCGAGAAACCATCTGGTGCCACGCATTCAGATGTAATTAAGGTGTTAGCAGAGCCGTTTCACCTGACAAACAATCCTGAATCCTTCAATCTCTTTGCAAAATTCCAAGTGCTTCGCACTCAAAACTCCTTAAAAAGACTTTCAGAGACTCCGGCTGCTTCCGTGAACATTTTCTCCACTAATAAAGAGGATTTCCCTCTATATTATTTATTATAGCACATTTAACAAATTATGTCAATAATTTTATGTAAATTTTTATATTTCTTTTTCTTTTGATATTAAATCAACATTCAAATATCTTTTTAATCCCTGCACACCTTCTAGCAGTACCAATCCATTTATCACTTCTTTAGCAAGTTTCGCCATACTGATTTCTTGATACTTTCCTTTTCTTTCTGAATACAAATAAACCGCACTTTCTGCTTTAGGTCTTTCCAGTACTACACATGATACAAAATGTTTTTTACCCTGACGTATTTTGTAACAGTTAATCTGATGAATCTTTTTCATTTCTTTCTCTGAGAATACTTCATTTAACATTCTATTATGATAATAAATTCTTTCTCTATACCCAAGGTTTCTATCTGCGACATAAACATCTAAATTATCTAGTACATTTCTTATTTTTTCCTCGACTGGCATATTTTTGGTGCCCAATTTTAGTATTCTTAACATACTATCAAAATAAAATCCCCATGGAATGTATTCGGCAGTCGTCTTATCCATTTGTTTTAATTGTTCCTCTGGAATTAGATCTTGTTTGGCAAAGGGATTATATATATCAGTAATTCCAAAAAAATGTGTTCTCGATCTAGTTTGTATGAATTCTAAATCTTCTTCTAAATCCACTTTGGCAAAAGTATTAAAGTTCCTAAAATATACAATATTAAAAACATGTTTGTTATGTCTATAATTGGTATCTTTTGCAATTTCCACTTTCACACCAAACTCGTTTAAGATTCTTTTTAATAAAATAGCAAGGCTCTTACAAATAATGGTTCTTTTCTGAAAAAGTTCCTCGATTTTTTCTGGATTTAATTTAGCATTATAAATCGTTTCTTTTTGTTTCCTATTTCCAAATGTATAATGTAAATCAAAATTCATTTTTCTTCCTAAATCAATATATATCAATCGAATTAATTCTGTTTCGGAAATATGGTCTTTTTTTTCAACTCTTCTTTTCAATTCTGTAATATAATCCTCTAGCGCTCCTATTGTATTTTTCCTCCTCCCAAAACAATATCTCCATCGACATAAAAAACGGCTGACTGACCTGGAGTTATTGCCTTTTGTGGTTCTTCTAATTTTACTCTTATTCTATTTTCATCCATTTGTTGAATCGTTGCTTTTACTTGTTTTGATGAATATCTTGTCTTCACTTCGACTTCTAGTGGTTTTTCTAATTTCTCATATAATAACAAATTAACATCACTTACTTCAAACTCTTTTTGATAAAGTTCTTCTAATTCTCCTACTATAACTTCATTCTTTTCAGGACAAAAACCTAGTACAAACAGCGGTGAAGGATGCGAAATTCCTAATCCTTTTCTTTGACCAATGGTATAATGGTATAAACCTGTATGTTTTCCTAAAATTTTACCTTTACTATCCACAATATTTCCTGGTTTTGGTTGTAAATTAGAATGTTCTTCCAAAAATTTAGCATAATTGCCATCTGGTATAAAACAAATATCTTCACTGTCTGGTTTACTCGCCACTTTCAATTCTTTTTCTTTCGCAATTTGGCGAATTTCCTCTTTACTCTCAAAATCACCTAACGGAAAAATTAAATGCTCCAATAATTCTTTAGGAACACTCCATAGAACGTAGCTTTGATCTTTTTTTTCTGCTTTTGATTTCTTTAAAACCCATTTTTGATATTTTTCACTAAACTCTGTTTTTGCATAATGCCCTGTTGCTATGTAATAACAATCCATTTCCTTAGCTTTTTCATACATGATTCCAAATTTCATAAATCTATTACACTCAATACAAGGATTCGGTGTTTTACAAACCGAATAACAATCTATAAAATCTTGAATCACACATGTTTGAAATTCAGTTTTACAATCTAAGGTAATATGTGGAATACCAATACTTTTACAAACCGCTTTGGCATCTAAATATGTATAAATATTGCAACAACTACTTCCGGCATAAAGCTCTAGCGTCATTCCGCAAACATCATACCCCTGTTCTTTTAGAAGAACAGCTGAAACAGAGCTATCCACGCCACCACTCATTCCTAAAAGTACTTTCTTATTTTTTTCCATTTAAAATATCCTCCAATGTATGCCAAGCCAGTAAAGCACATTTTACTCTAGCTGGCATATTTGCTACATTTTTAAAAGCAATGGCATCTTCCAATTTTTGCAACTCCTCTTCAGAGGTGATTTCTCTTTTAATCATTCCGATAAAAGTTTCAATAATTGCTTTAGCTTCTGTAATAGTTTTGCCTTTTAAAGTATCAATCATAATGGAAGTAGAAGCCTGACTAATAGCACATCCATGTCCTGAAAAAGCCATATCTTCAATGATTTCGCCATTCATTTTTACTTCTAAAGTAATTTCATCCCCACAATTAGGATTATGCCCTATTTCACAAAAATCTGGTTTTCCATCCATTTTCTTTTTATTATAGGAATTCATGCTATGTTCCATAATCAATTCATTATATACTTGTTCTAAGTCGTCCATTCTTTTTCCTTTCCCGTTTTATTGGATATATTTCTTAAACATTCCATAAACTTTCTCAAGCCCTTTTACAAGCCTATCCACATCTTCTTTTGTATTATACAAATAGAAAGAAGCTCTACAAGTAGAATCTAGTCCCATGCTTCTCAAAAGTGGTTGTGCACAATGATTTCCGTGAACGCACGCAAATATTTTCACTATCTAAGATACTTGCTACATCATGGGGATGTACACCACGAACATTAAAAGAAATAACACTAGAGTGATTTTCTGGATGAGGCGTCATATATAACTCTAAATAATCTAGTTTTCGAAGTTGTTGCCTTGCATAATCCACAACCTCTTCTTCTATTGCTTGTATCTTTTCATATCCTATTTTTTCAATATAATCGATTGCTGCTCCTAGCCCAATCACACCTTCTACATTCTGCGTTCCAGCTTCAAACTTGTTAGGAAGTGGTGCAAAAGTTGTACTTTGCTCATATACGTATTCAATCATATCGCCTCCCATTAAAAAAGGAGACATTTGATTTAAGTACTCTTTTTTTCCGTATAAAACACCAATTCCAAGTGGTGCCATCATTTTATGACCTGAAAAAGCAAAAAAATCTGTGTCTAATGCTTGTACATCTATTTTCATATGGGGAATACTTTGTGAACCATCTACAATAGTCATTGCTCCCATTTTATGGGCATATTGAATGATACACTTCACATCATTGATAGTACCTAATACATTAGAGACATGCGTTATTCCAACAATTTTCGTGTGATTGGTAATTTTATTTTTCCATTCTTCCTCTGGAATCTCAAAATCTTGATTTATATATAAATACACTAATTTAGCGCCCGTTTTTTGTGCTACTTTCTGCCAAGGTACTAAATTAGAGTGATGCTCCATAACGGAAAGACAGATTTCATCCCCTTCTTTTAGGTTCTCTAAACCATAAGAATAAGCAACTAAATTCAAACTCTCAGAAGCATTTTTAGAAAAAATAATCTCTTCACGATTTCTAGCATGGATAAACTTTGCAATTTTAGTTCTTGTATTCTCATATTCTTCTGTTGCTTCCAAACTTAAACTATAGGCTCCTCTATGCGGATTAGCATTAAAATTCTCATAGAACTTACAGATTGCTTCAATTACCTCTTGCGGTTTTTGTGCCGTAGCACCACTATCTAAATAAGTCATTTCCCTATTATTCAGAAGGGGAAAATCTTTTTTGATTTCATCTACTTTCATTGTTTCTCTCCATTTATCTTTTCATCTAATTTTTGATCCATTTCATAAGAAATTTCCTGCTTAATCTCTAAATTAGAAATCTCTTCTAATAAACGATTAAATTTTGCTCTTACCAATAATTTCTCAGCTGCCTTTTTATCAAAACCTCTTGACATAATGTAAAATAACTCTTTATCGTCTGCTTTTCCACTACTAGCCGCATGATTTCCTTCTACTTCTTCTTCAGAACATAATAACATAGGAAGTGCTAAAGATTTTGCCTTCTCTGATAATAATAAGCAATCTTCTAATTCATTTCCAATGGATTTCTTGCAACCTTTTTTAAAATCAATGGTTCCTTTAAAATGTTTCACTGCCTCATCTTTTAAAGCACCTTGCACATTCATGCTAATATTTGACTTTTCACCAAAACACTCTGCTATATAATTCATATCTATTCTTTCATTTTCAATTCCCAAATAAATACTATTCATTATATTCTCTGCTTCGTTGCCCGCTAGATTAGAATATAAATTGGTAATACTTGTTTTTCCGCCAAAATCAACCATATTTATGGTTAGTTTGGCATTTTCTTCTAATTTACTATCCACACTTAAGATATGCGAACTCTCTTTGCTCATTAAATTAATGATATTAACAACCATTTTAGCCCCTGGCTTTGCTAAAATACGAATCAATCCATTATGAAAGGCTTCATATGGCGCGCAATTGACACCACTACAACGTTTCGTAAGGTCATCACAGTTTTCTCTACACAATCGATTATGATAAACAATGTAAATATTCGCTGTTGTACTCTCTTCTCCAATTATATCGATATAATCCACTAGATTCAGATTGTTCTCATCAAACCCATATTCTACTCTAATTTCCTTATTCGTTTTACTATTCACATGAATTCTTATTTTTTGATTGGCTTGTTTTTGAATTTGATCTATTAAACCTGTCCCATATTTTATATCCCAATTTTCTAGTGAAAAATCAGTTACAATTTCATCTTTTCCGGTTTCTTGAAAAATCTTAGTATTATGAAATTTTCCAATTTTATTAGGTATATTACCTTTCCACTCTATAGCATTAATATCGAATTTTTGACAAGTTCTAACCGGTGTATTATTTATGAACATCTTTTTTCCTTTCTGCCTTATCCAATGGCTCCTTCCAATTCTAGATTAATTAAGTTATTCATTTCTACAGCATATTCTACTGGCAATTCTTTAGAAATTGGATAAGCAAATCCTCTTACAATCATTGCTTTCGCATCTTCCTCTGAAATACCTCTACTCATTAAATAATAAATTGTTTTTTCACTAATTTTTCCAATAGATGCTTCATGAGAAAATTCTACTTCATCTGTACGAATATCGTTCGTTGGAATGGTATCTGAAATAGAAAAATCATCCAACATTAAACTTTCGCAAGAGACAGAAGATTTAGCATTTTTAGCATGTTCCATAATTCTTACTAAACTTCTATACGTACATTTTCCACCATTTTTAGAAATGGATTTAGCATTCACGACACTAGAAGTATTAGGAGCATTATGAATCACTTTAAATCCAGTATCTAAATTTTGTCCTTTTCCCGCAAATGAAATTCCAGTATATTCTGTTTTTGCGCCTTCGCCATTTAAAACACTCATTGGATACAACATCGAAATCTTGGAACCAAAAGAACCTGAGACCCAATCCACTTTCGCATTTTTCCCTACAATCGCTTTTTTCGTATTCAAATTTAACATATTCTTTGACCAGTTTTCAATCGTTGAATATCTTAAATAAGCATTATCTTTTACATATAGTTCTACACATCCTGCATGAAGATTGACTTTATTATATTTAGGGGCAGAGCAACCTTCTATAAAATGAAGACTGGCTCCCTCTTCTACAATAATCAAAGTATGTTCAAATTGCCCAGACTCAGGAGAATTTAATCTAAAATAGCTCTGTAACGGAAAATCTAATTTTACTCCTTTAGGAATATATACAAAAGATCCACCAGACCAAACTGCCGCATGTAGGGCTACAAATTTATGATCATGAATGGGAACACATTTCATAAAATGCTCTTTTACTATTTCTGGATATTCCCTAACAGCTGTCTCCATATCTGTATAAATTACCCCTTGTTGCATTAAGTCTTCTTTCATACTATGATAAACCACTTCACTGTCGTATTGTGCCCCTACGCCAGCAAGGCTTTTCCTTTCACTATCTGGTATACCCAATCTATCAAATGTATTCTTGATATCTTTTGGAACCTCTTCCCAAGAAGATGCCATTTTTCCTTTTGGCTTCACATAGGTTGCAATTTCATTCATATTCAATTCGGATAAATCAGGCCCCCATGTTGGTAATTTCAACTGATGATATACGTCTAGTGCCTTTAAACGAATCTCTCGCATCCATTTAGGATCATTTTTTTGTTTAGAGATTTCTTCTATAATTTCTTTTGTCAACCCCTTCTGGATTTTATAGGCATAATCATCTTTATTTTTGATATCATAAATATTTCTATTAATTTCTTCTAATTTTGTCTTAGCCATTTTTTATCCTTTCTTACTAGCTTATCTACCTTCATCTTCAAAGAATTCAGGTTGATTCTTAGATTTTTCTAAGAAAACCATTACTTCTGCTGAAGTAATACCTAGCTTTTCACCAATTTCTGTATTACTTAAGCCCATTTCTTTCATTTCCATAATTTGAGGAATTAATTTCTGTCTTTGAATCCATTTTCTATACTGCCAAAGTGGCTCTCTAAATGGAGTATTTTCTAATTCTCTTAATAACGTAACACTTATTTTTTCTGCTTGATCTATTCCTTCACTTCTCATCACGCTTAAAATTACTAGTTTTAATCTTTCTTTATTAGCGAATTCAGGATGCACACTAATAGCATTTAAAATAATTTCTATGTCTTTTCTCGGAATGTCAGCTTCCAATTGATATAGTTTCATTAAATACGCTGCAAATTCTGTTCTTCCTTTCAGTGAAACACTATCAGCCCCTTTAATCTCCCAATTATCTTCCTCTTTAGCCATTCTTCTTAATCTTCTATATTCTTCTGTATATCGACGAAGATTTTTACGTTTTTTCTTTTCCGTATCATCTATTGTGGAATCTTCAGCATCTATTTCCTTTTTTTGGTCATGTTCGATGAAATCCTCTATTGCTTTCTTTTCAAATCTTTTTCTCCTAAATTCTAGAATTTCTTCTTTAGAAAACCAAATATCTTCTTGCATTGCTATCTTAATTAAAGTATAAATATAATTAATCGTATAATGCATCATCTCTGCTATTTCTTCATTTTTATATCCTTGCATCGTTAGCGTTCTTAATTGCAAAAGTTTTTCTTGTCTTCTTTCTTTTCCTTTCGTATTACTTGTATTGTTTCCGTCTTGTTTCTTTTGAAGCAATATCAATACCTTTTTGTCTTAATTTTTCTATTTCTTTTGGTGAAAACCAAGTTCCATTGATTTGACTTTCTTTTCTCAACGTATAAACCTGTTCTCTTCTCATTTTAAGCAATTCAGCAGTTTCTGTAATGGTATATCCTTTAGCAATATATTTTTTGATTTTCTTAATGTCTTTTTGATGCTTTTCTAAAACTTTGGCTCTTCTTTTTTGAAATTCTTGCGACTTTTCCATTCTTTTTTTCTGTCTTTCAGACATCTCTTTTGATTCTTTTTCTTGTATAAGTCTATCTTTTTCTTCTTGAGATAGCGATTGATATTCTCTTTCTATTCTTTGTCTTCTAAACTCCCTTATCTCCTCCCTTGTAAACCAACTATGGGGAACAGCATATGTGTTTTTAATAGAGATAATATGATTATAATTATAATCCAAAGCGGCTGCTATTTCACGGTAATTATATCCTAATTTCGTATATTCTTTTATGATTTCAACAATTTCTGGATGCGTTTTAGGCTTTTTCCCTTTATGAAATTTTTGCCTACTAACATCAATTTCTTTTTGAGAAATAAGATCTTCTGAAAGCATTTTGTCTATTTGCTTTAATACTTCCGAAAGCTCAATTGACTTTGTAGGATCACTTTCTACTATTTCATAAGGCGTATATCCTGCCTTTATTTTTTCTTCTATAAAAGCAATCTTTTCTTCTTTTTTCATTTTTTCTTTGGTAGGAATTTTTTGTGAACTTTCCATCATATCTAATTCCTTTCCAATCTTTATTTTAGATAACACTATTCATTTCCATATTTTGCATATCCTTCGTTCTCTATTATCGTAGCTAATTCTTGTCCTCCCGTTTTTACAATTCTTCCGTCAATTAATACATGAACATAATTTACTTTTAAATTTCTTAAAATTTTATTATTATGTGTAATAATCAAAACACCATTATTTTCATTTTTAAACATTTGGATTCCTTTAGAAACTGTCTTAATCGCATCTACATCAAGACCAGAATCTGTTTCATCTAAAATAGCTAATTTAGGGTTTAAAATCAACATTTGCAAAATTTCATTTTTCTTCTTTTCTCCGCCAGAAAAACCGACATTCAAACTTCTATCCATGTTTTTAGAATTCATTTTCAATTCGTCCATATATTTTTTTAATTCTTCTTTGAACTCAAAAATTTTTACTGGTTTTCCTGTAATCTTATTTTTAGCATATTTCAAGAAATTTGTTACGGTAATTCCAGGTACTTCTTCCGGTAACTGAAATGACATAAATACCCCTTTTCTTGCAATTTCATCTGTCTTTAATTGTGTAATGTCTTCTCCTTCTAATGTTATTTTTCCTTTTACTTTAGTATACGCAGGATGATTTAAAATCGCATTAGCCGTGGTAGATTTCCCGCTTCCATTCGGTCCCATAATGACATGAATCTCGCCTGGTAATATTTTTAAATTCAAACCTTTTAATATTTCTTTATCTCCCGCATTAACATATAAGTTTTCGATGTTTAATAATGCTTGTTTCATTTTTGATTCCTTTCCGCTCTTTTCTTCTATTTTTTCACTCTTGTACGCCTAATACAATCGATGCATTTTTCTTTATTAATATCGTAATCGCAATCTAGGCTATAGAAACCTTCTTTTTGATGAACAAACTTTGCCAAACTATTAATGGTATTATCATTCATGGTTAATTTTATTTTATCAGCTTCACTTTTGGCATCTTCTTCTTGCATTTCTAACACTTCTTTTAAAAATAAATAAACAATATCATATTTTTCTAAAATTTTACGTGCAAGATGTATTCCGTTTCTCTGTCAATTCAATGGTTCCATACGATTCATAATTGACTAAATTCTCTGTTTTCAAATTATGAATGGCTTTATTCACACTAGGCTTACTACAATTCATTTTTTCTGCAATATCTGTTACACGAATATTTCCTTTTTGCTCTTGTAAAACATACATTGTTTTCAAATATTCTTCTAATGCCTTTGAAATCACAATTTTTCACTCCTTTTATAATGTTAACTTCGGGTAACATTATAATACAGTTTATTCCGTTTGTCAATACATAGTTTCCCCCAAAGTAGCATATTTACTATATTTTTATATAAAAAAACATAACCATTTTCATGGTTATGTTTTTGATTTGATTTAAAACTTTTTATGAAATATAGTGATTTAAGATTTCATACCTAATAAATAATATGATTCCTACTATGATAAATAGTATAATACCTATTACTACCCAATGATTTCCTGTATAAGGTAATTTATTTGGTGACGCTTCTGTTTGAGCTTGTTCATCCTGGTATTCTCCTGATGTATAATAATTAGAATCTCCCTGTAATGCTTCCATTGTTAAAGTCTTAAATTCTACATCATTATAATAGATTTCTGCATCTTTTACAGACTTTTCATATTGAATTGCCTTAGAAACGGAAACGCCTTGGTTACCACTTTTTACTACCACTTCTTTAATATAAATATATATTTTTTCTGAATTAGAAATTTCATCTTCAAAATCAGTAATTTTTCTGGAATCTATTTGAAATACTAGCTTATCTTCATTGGTCTGTTTTTCTTCAATTTTAACCCAATTCGTAAAATTCTTCAAATTAGCATTGCTTGAAAAAGAGTAATAGTATTCATAAGAATCGTTCTTTAGATTTCTAGTAATTCCATTGATTTCTGCATCCAATATATAATGATTTTTAGAAGATTCATCATAAGTATAAATTACTGCTCTAGTTAAGATAAATTTTGCCTTTGTGAAATCAGTATTTTCTGGCTTTTCCTGTTCCTTAGGAGTACTCTCTTGTGGTTTTGGTTCCGTTTTTTGTTCTGGCTGTTGTTCGTGTTGTTGCTCTGGTTCATTTTCTTCTGGCTTTTGCGGTTCACTTTCTTTTGGTTCTTCTTTCTTTAGAACCGTTATCACTTGTTCTACGTTTTTCTCCATATAAGTAATTGTAACCGATTCTTGTCCATAACGTAAGTTCGTTCCATTTGTGATACTATAATCAGAATCACTTAATTGAAGTGTAGTAGAATCATTATATACTGCTTGAACAACCATTCCTGTTTTATCAAAGTTTTCGCCTTCTTGATATGTTGTTTTCGTTGGAGGCGTTACGATTTCTATTTTACTTAATATCTTTTCTTTTATGGTTGTTGTTGTGAATGCTTTTAAAGAACTATCTCCATTTGTTAAACCTGAATCAATATCTTCTAGTGTACTTAAATCAAACCATGTACAAGTATCAAAACTAGCCATAGATGCAACAAAGCATTTTTCTTTTTCTACTGTTACATCATCAAACATTTCGAATCCATCAATTTTTCCTTCTATCTGAAAAGCTATCTGTTCCCTTGTTCCTTGTATTTCTACTATAACAGCAAATTGATTAGCCGTAATTTCGATAGGATTTGCAAACTCTAAAGTATGATATCCCTTATCAATTGTAATAGAATCTCCACCTTTGAGAGGTACAAACTGTAAATTAGATTTTTCTTTTTCGCTACCATTAGGGTTTACATATACTTTGCATGTATAAGTTTCTGGAGCTGTTAAAGCAACTCCTGTTAAATACTCTTTCTCTAAGGATTGTTTCTCAAAAATATTACATAAATAAGTAGAAGATTCCTCTAGTGTGATTTCTATCGCTGGATATAATTCATCATATTGATAAATATAATCATAATTAACTTCATCTGTGGCTTTCACAATTCCATACAATGTTGTTCCCACATTACAGTCTTCATAAGAAATATACATGTATCCGTTATCGCCAATTGGTATCAGGATTTTGTCTCCAGAAATGATATATCCAATAGATTCTATAAAAGCATCTGGAATTTCAGAAGCACTATACCATCCCATACTAATACAGTCATTGGTATAAAAACTAAACAATTCTTCTTTAAACTCTACTAAATCATATTCTAAATTCTCGCCCCAAGAATTTCTAACAATCCATGCTCCTGGAGAAGAAGGTCTTAAAGTTTCATTAAAATGATCAATACTATAATCATCATCCCATCCAATAATAGAAACAGCATGATCCACCATATGTGAGGTTGCATTATTACAATACTTTGCACCGGTATCATTATTATAACAATTATCATCAGTAGACAATGTAGCACCATGAATAGAGGCAAATACAGAACCATAATTTTGAATATGATGTTTAATTTTGTTCATCTCTTCTGTTCGTTCTGCCTCATCCAATTCATTATAATTATCAAAATAAATCGTATCATAAACTTGCGTTTCAACCGTTTTATTTTCAATTGTACTAAGAGGAATTCTATCGCTATTATTCTCAAATGGCATCTCTGTTTCAGGAATAGCCCCTTGTCCATTCGTTAAATAAGTTTCAATTAAGAACCATTGTCCTCCTAACGCAGGATCTCGATTAAATCCCCATTCATTTACTTCATCGTTTAGAAACTCTCTCGTAGTAGCATAATTAGCATGTCTTTCTGAAAAATCATATACTTTATCTAAATTTTCATTTGCATAATAATTATTCAATGCCAAATTGGTCTCTAAAGATGACAAACCAGCAAATGCCCAACAGGTATTCGTATCATACTGATTTCTAATAGTGACATTACTAGCAATCACATCTTTCAAACTATAACGAGAACTCATACTAGCACTCAATAAATTAATGGTATAAAATGGATTATTGATAACAAATGGTGTATTTAATTCATCATACATTTTTGGTTGAATGATATGAGCCCTTTCCGTTTCTGATAACGCTAACCAGTTTTCAAAATCTTGAGAAAACGGCACTTGATGTAACAATTGTTTTTTTGTAACCCCTACGTTTGTCGCCAAAACATATTGATTTATCATAAATATAATGATAATAGACAATACGCACAATATAAGTGTTTGTTTAAACCTTCTCATCTTATCCTCCGTACTTTATTCTTTTTCATCATTTTTATTATATATTAAATCTGTCTTTTTTCAATACTTTTTCCTTACCGTTACACAAACTTAATTAAATTGTAATAAAAAAGTAGACTTTATTCCTTTTGGAACAAAGCCTTATGAATGATTTCTTTAATATATGCATCTTTTCCTACTGTATATTTTTTTCGTTCGTTTTTATATTTTTCATATAATTCTAATTTGAGTGCCTCGTAACGTTTTCTTTCTTCTTCATGAGTGTTCATATAATCTCTGAATACAATTGGTGTTACTCCATTTTCATCACCTGTTGCATATACATGAATGAGAGCTTTTACTCTTCCATTTTCTTCTTTGCGTATTAAATAATCTCCTCCCATTGTTGGCTCTTTTTTTACCGTATAAGTATCTCCTTCCACATGAGATTCCGTAAATTTTTTAAAATCTTCTAAATCATTTGTCTGTATTAAAATATCGATAATTGGTTTTGATTTAATGTTTCGAATACTTGTACTACCAATATGCTCTATTAAAGCAATTTTATTTTGATATATTTTCAATAATGCTTCTTTCTCTTCTTCATAAATAGCAGCATAATCTTCTCTATAATCTAAAATCTTTAATTCTCCGCGTTCTAAACCAACATTATTCATCTTTTTTCTCCTAAAAACCAAAAACCGCATAGTTCATAAGAACAATGCGGTTTAGGTTTGGTGCAGATGGCCGGAATCGAACCGGCATGGGAGGATTGGTCCCGCAGGATTTTAAGTCCTGTGCGTCTACCAGTTTCGCCACATCTGCATTATAAATCTGTCAATACCTTATTCTACTGACAAAAAATATTATAACATATTCCTATCATTTGTCAACCTCTTTTCATAATTTTTTTCAGGTACCAGAATAGTTTAATCTCTCTAAATTTTTAATAAGCTTTTTAAAATATCTACAATGGTTAAAAGAATCATGTAAACTAGAACAATAGATGCTCCTGCTGGTAAATTCATATAAAAGGAAACTAGTATTCCTAATAAAAAACATATCATTGCTGTAACGCAACTCGTTGCTACTAGTCCTTTAAAACTATTTGTAAGTTTTTTAGCAATCATAGCAGGAAATACAATTAAACTAGAAATCAAAAGAGTTCCCATCATTCTCATTCCTAAAACAACCACTAATGCCGTGATGAGAGCGATTAGAAATTGATAGAATGTCACATTAATTCCTGATGCCTTGGCAAATTTTTCATCAAAACTAATCAAAAACAAACGATGATAAAATATAATATACCCTACCATCAAAAATGCAGATAACATTAGACTTAATATCACATCTGATTTGGTCATGGATAAAATACTTCCAAACATATAATTATAACTATCTGCTCCAAATCCAGACGTAAGCGCCGTTATAATAACACCTAAAGTCAATGCTCCGAGAAGCCACAAGAGCAATACTAACATCTCCTGCTTCTCCTTTTTTTTGACTCACAAACATAATAACGATAGCCGCAATAATAACAAGAGGAACTGCAACAGAAAGTTCTGGTAAATGTAAAGCCATTGCTAAACTAATAGCAGCAAAACCAACTTCTCCCAACCCATGTCCAATCATAGAATAGTGCTTTAGCACTAGAATAACACCAATTAATGCTGCACAGAAAGAAATTGTAATACCGCAAATGAATGCCCTTTGCATAAAGGTATATTTCATTAGACTCATTAATTCTTGCATATTACCATCCTTTCCATTCCTCAAATTTTCCATCATATTGAATTGTTTTCGCAATACAAATAATTCTTGGTTTTATACTTTCTAATTCTTCAATATCATGTGTTGCCATAATAATCGTTACTTTTTTTTCATGATTCAATCTTTCTAATATTCCATACAATTCTTTCGTAATATTAACATCTAAACCAGTCTGAGGTTCGTCCAATAAAATTAATTTTGGTTCTCTAATCAAACTTCTGGCTAAAAGAACTCTTTGTTTTTGACCTCCCGATAAGTCCCCTATTCTTTGAGAAAGAATATCTTCAATACCCAACTCATGTACAATTTCTTTTAATTTCTCTTTATCTTTTTTAGTATAAAAAGGCAATTTATGCGGTTTTTGACAACCTGTCATAATAACTTCTTTAGCCGTTGCTGGAAAATCTAACTCTTTCAAATTTGTTTGCGCTAAATAAGAAACTTCACCAAAATCCATATTAAATTTTATATCTCCGTGCATCTTGCTTTTTTAGTCCCATAATCGTTTTGATTAAAGTACTTTTTCCTGATCCGTTTTCCCCTACTAAAGCAATATACTCTCCTTCTTCTACACGAAAACTAACATTTTCAATGGCTGTATGATTATTATAACTTACCTTTAAATCTTTTACTTCTAAAATCATATGCTAGATATTAGAAATTAGATATTAGATATTAGGTATCTAATTCTAATCATCTGCTCCTTTCCTAATGAATAATTCTTTCTAAGTTACTTCTCATGATAGTAATATAATTTTCACGATGATTGATTTCTTCTTGTGTCACATTATGCAAAGTATTCAACACTTTTGCCTTCGCTACTGTTTCCTCAGAAATCATTTGGCTTATTTGTCCTTCTGATAATTCTTCGTAATAAATGCTTGCTACTTTCTGTTGATTAATATATTCTATTACTTCTTTTATTCTTGCAACACTAGGTTCTGAATGTTCTCCACAAGCAGTATAACAACTTACAACCCCTAATTGATATCTTTGGCAAAAATAACTATAAGCAAATTCACCACCAAATACTAAAGCATGAATATTATTCTCTGTTAATTTTGTTTCAATTTCTTGATCTAGTGCTAAAATTTCTGCTTGATATTTTTTTGCATTTTCCTCATAAAATGCTCGATTAGCAGGATCCAATTTCACAATTTCTTCTAAAATAGTATCTATCATCTTAATAGCATTTTGCGGATTCATCCAAATATGACCATCTTTTTCTTCATAATGTTCCTCTTCATGCATTTTTTTATCTACGTCTAACAAGCTGTACTCTTGCATAAATGCATCAGAATCAATTAATGAAATCCCTTTAGAAGTATCAATGATTTTTACATCATATTCTTTTATCGTTTCTATCATTTGCTCTGCCCAAGGCTCCATATACTTTCCTGTATAAACAAATGCATCTGCTTCAGCAATTCGAATCATATCTTTAGCGCTAGGCTCGTATGTATGAATCTCAACACCAGGTCCTATCAATCTTACAACTTCTACTTTATCACCAACAATATGTTTCACAAAATCATATTCAGGATATATCGTCGTAAAAATAATAATCTGATTTGTTTTATGCAATCTGCTTCCAAATTCTATTATCAAAAAAGTAATAATTGCAATCAATATCACAAAGCTTGCAATTATTACAATAAGTCTTTTTTTCATGATTTTAAAACCTTTTTATTTATAATATTTTCTATTTTACAACTTTTTTAAAATTATGTCAACTTAAAATAAGGATTAATTCGCATCTTGCGCATGTTTATAAAAAATCATGATACATTTAGCTAACCATTTCGGCCATATCCTGCAAAACATTTCATAATCTTCTTTTACTCTTTCATGATCTTCAATTAATTTTGAAGTTTCAGATTGATGATGCACTCTATGAAATGTTAAAATCCTGCTAACATAAATAAATCTTCCTTTTTTCTTTGAAAAATCAAGCCATGTACCCCAATCAATATTCGATTTCATATCTTCTCTAAATGGCTTTTTCCCTGTTTTCTCTGTATTTAAGCAAACACTAGGGCAACATATTGGATTACCAAAACTAACAATCAATTTTTTTGTAAATCTCATAGAATTCACCAAGCGGATAGGCAATACCATGATTGCTTTAATTTTTAAGTTAATATTTTTAGGAACAACTTTACCCTCTCTAATTTCTTTATGATTCGTAAATAGCATAATACTATCTGGGTAACGCTGAATCGCTCGATACATTTCTTCTGTATAATGCATATCATATACATCATCTTGATGTGCTACCGTAACAAATTGTGTTTTAGTTGCTTGAACTGCAAAATTCCAATCTGGTCCAATTCCTTCTGTAACATGATTTACAAAAAGCTCCAAATGATGTTTGTCCGCAATTTTTTGGATATACTCATTTGGAGTAGATGTCGCTATAATAATATTACTCTTTACTGTTTGATTCTCTAAAGAAACAATTACTTCTTCTAAATAGTCTGATTCTTTATAAGCACAAATCACAAATGTATGATTTTTAAATTCTTTCATCATTGCTATACCCTCATTATTTCTCTATCTTGTATTCTATATTGAGTACCCCTAAGAAAAAACTTGCAAATGCAATTTGCACTCCCATAATAATTAAATAAACTGCTGGGATTGTAATAGGCATTATTTTAACGGGATCAAGATTTCCCCATCCTCTGATTTTCCATAATACCATTGCATAGATGGTAAGACCAATTCCAATAACAGAGAATAAAAAACCAATCATCAAACCTTTTTCCAATGTTATCTTACTTAAAAATTTGATAACCTTATCCCCTTTCGGATGGATTCCGACTATTAATTGCATATACTTTGGCAAATAAAGCAAAAATAATAATTTGCAATCCCACTACAATCATTGCTCCTAGATATAATCGAGAATGAATACCTAAAACTACACTTCCTATATGAATATTATCAAATATGAATTCAAAACTTCCGTATTAAACCAATTAACATTAACACTAGTCCTGGTATTAAAAATAACCATTTTGGACTATATAGAAGCAAAAACTTCAAATGTCTCCAACCATCTTGAAAACTTTTCAAATGGGAAGGTTTTGAGCGTCCATCTTTTTTTAATGTAGTAGGAATCTCAATGATTTTTAAGTGATTCAAATTTGCTTGTACTATCATCTCTGAAGCATATTCCATTCCCAAACATTTCAAATCCAAATCTAAAATAGCTTGGCGATAATATCCCCTCAATCCACAGTTAAAATCACCTATTTTTGAATGATAAAATAATCTTCCCAAAAAAGAAATCATTGGTGTCCCAATATAACGGTGTGACCAAGGCATTGCGCCTTTTTCAATGCCACCTTTAAATCGATTGCCGAATGACTAAATCATAACCATCTCTTAGTTTTTCCACAAATGGCATTAGGTTAAAAAAATCATAACTATCATCACTATCGCCCATAATGCAATACTTTCCGAATAGCCGCTTTTGTTCCTTCAATTAACGCACTACCATATCCTCTTCGTGGTACATGAATTACTCTTGCACCAGCTTTCTCAGCAATTTCTTGAGAACCATCTGTACTGCCATTATCCGCTACTAACACTTCACCCTTAATATGATTCTCTTTTAAAAATCTTTTTGCTTTTTGTATACAAGTTTCAATTGTCTCTGATTCATTTAAACATGGCATAAGAATTGTTAATTCTAGGCTCTCTTGACTCATCTTTCACCTTCTACTTTCTGTGTTTAGGAAATTTTGCTTTTGCCATTTTCTCTTTTTCTAATTTCTTCTTTGCTCTTATCTCTGCTTTTCTCTGTTGTTCTGCTTTTCTCTCTCTTGCTTTTTTCTTTTTTTCTATCTTTGCCTCTAATTCTTCTTTTCGTTTTAAACTTTCTTCTAATTGTCTCTTTTCTTTCATCTTTTGAAAATATGGTCTTGCTATCATTGGCATATGTAAAATAACCATATTTTTCAAACGATAGTCTTTGGTTTCATATTGGTATAATTTCCAAAATAAACCAATTCCTTTGAAAGTAAAATACTTTACATTTTTTAAATTTTGAAAGTATTTTAATGCTTTTCTAGTTAATTCTTTATAACTATCCTCTTGAAATTTATCCTCATGTTGTAAAAATGTTTGAAAAAGATCTATCTTAACATCAATAAATAAGTCTCTTACTTCATCCAGGTTTTTCATTTGTTCTGATCTTGTACAAGAACCAATTTTATTACCCGTATGTTGTCTATATTTTATGGTTGGTTGATCTACATATCCTATTTTTCCTTTTTGGCTTATTACTAGTGAAATCCAATAATCATGTAAAATATATTTTGATTCTTTAGGTAACGGTAAAAAATCATTAATCCATCTTGATTTCACAAGCATCGTACAACCAGTTATAAAATTATTTAAATATAAACTAGCGAAATTATTATACTTTTTAATTTTGTAGTCTAACCCCTTCAAACGCCAATAAGATGGTACAATTTCTTTTAGTCTAGAATCCACAACAGATAAATCTGTATATACTAAATCTAAATTCTCTTTTTCCATCTTATTTAATGTTTTTTCTATTTTATCTGGCTCCCATACATCATCTTGATCAGCAAACATAAAATATTCTGAACGAACTTTTCCGATTAAAAACTCGAAATTAGCTACTATTCCAAGGTTTTCTCCTTGGCAATAAATTTCTATTCTTTGATCCTTTTTTTCATATTCCTCTAATATTTTTAATGTGCTATCTGTGGAACAATCATCAGAAATAATAAGTCTAAAATCCTGATATGTTTGATTTAAAATAGATTCTATTTGTTGTGCAACATATCTTCTTCCATTATATGTAGCCATCAAAATATTAATTGTTTCCATGAATTACCTCTAATCTATATCTTTTTCAGTTTCTTTAATAAAGTAAAGTGGTCTGTTTTTTACTTCTAAATAAGTCTTAGATAAATACTGCCCTATTACACCAAGAGAAAGTAGTTGAATTCCTCCCATAAATACCATAATACAAACCATAGAAGGCCAACCAGAAGTTGGATCTCCAAAAATTAAGGTTTTTATAATAATGATTAAGATTAATAATGCTGAAATAAATGTAAAAAACAAGCCCAATACAGAACTAATCGCAAGAGGAGCTGTTGAAAATGCTGTAATACCTTCTAAAGCATATTTAAATAGCTTTCCGAAAGACCATTTTGTTTCACCAGCGACTCTTTCCACATTTTCATATTCCATCCATTTGGTATCAAATCCCACAAAAGATGTTAAACCTTTTGAAAATCGATTGTACTCTTTCATCGAAATGATGGCATCTCTTACTTGTTTTGTCATCAATCTATAATCTCTAGCACCATCTACCATTTCAAAATCTGTTATTTTATTAATACATTTATAAAAGATTCTTGAAAAAAAGCTTCTAATAGGCGGTTCTCCTTTACGACTTACTCTTCTAGTTGCAACGCAATCAAATCCTTCTTCTTTAATAATATTAAACATTTGTCTCAATAACTTAGGAGGATCTTGTAAGTCAGCATCCATAAGAGTTACATAATCACCTTCTGCAGCTTCTAACCCTGCATACATAGCTGCTTCTTTTCCAAAATTTCTAGAAAATGAAATATAGCGTACTTTAGCATCTTTTCTATGAAGTTCTTTTATCTCTTCTAATGTTTTATCTTTTGAACCATCATTAATAAAAATATATTCAAAAGATACTTTTAAATCCGAAAAGTCTTCTTTAGCCACTCTTTCCATTTCTTCATAAAAAAGTGGTATCATTTTTTCTTCATTAAAACAAGAGATAATTACACTTATTTTTTCCATTACAAAACTACCTTTTCTCACTTTTTTCACTTCATCCTATTATTCTTATTTTTTATTTTTCTAAATACTCTGGATGTGCTAAATACCAGTCAATTGTCTTTACAATACCATCTTTAAACATTGTTTTTGGTTCCCATCCAAACTCATTTTTCAATTTCGTAGGATCAATGGCATAACGATAATCATGCCCTTTTCTATCTGTTACAAATTCAATTAAATCTTCTGATTTTCCTAATCTATCTAAAATCAATTTTACAATTTCAATATTTCTTTTTTCATTATGACCGCCAATATTATATCTTTCGCCTTTTCTACCTTGATGTAGTACAATATCTACTGCTTCACAATGATCTTCCACATATAACCAATCTCTAATATTCATTCCTTGTCCATAAACAGGAAGTTTTTCATTTTTCAATGCTTTTGAAATCATATGTGGTATTAGTTTCT
>Ga0310690_10004189_pt1 | contig 20768 bp, 27 predicted proteins | sample AusTroGonzalo_MG_2_FD_207661 | JGI IMG/M metagenome (GOLD analysis project Ga0310690, IMG submission 207661) | Bovine rumen microbial communities from tropical cattle in Woodstock, Queensland, Australia - Gonzalo_04 (v2) (version 2) | ecosystem: Host-associated > Mammals > Digestive system >...
GATGCTTTGAAAATCAAAGGAATAAATATCAGGGTGAATGCGGATACGCAAAAAATACAGAATGTTCCTTTAAACCCGCTTTCTGCCAAATTGATGATTACATCGGGAGAATCCGACAAACAATTCGTTATAGATTCCGACGTTTCGGCTGACAAGACCAATATCAGAGGAAAATTGATGATTGATATATCAAAAGCCAAGCCCTATGTCTCGGCTGATTTGATTTCCGATTACTTCTCTTTACAGGATATTTTAGAACTTTCCGCCAACAAGGAAGAAGTAAAGGAAGAGGATAAAAAATCCGAAAATGAGCAGAAAGAAGATGAAGATGACGATGAAAAATTATTCCTTTTACCGTCTGAGCCTTTACCTTTGGACAGCCTTGCTTTGGCAAATGCGGATTTAAAGGTGAAAATGAATGATATAGTGGTTGTCGGCACGGATAAAAGGGCTGCCGCGAATCTGACTGCTTCTTTGAAAGATTCCGTATTAAAGACCTCTTTTGACTTTAAGGAAAGCTTTGATACGGACGGCAATCAGAAAACGGTTGAAAGCCTTAGCGGAACGATTGATTTGAATGCCGTTAAACCTGAATCCTCCGAAATTACCGCAAAGATAGACGGCAAAGATATAGTTGTGGAAGAATTTTTGCAAAAGTTTGTGAATGAAAGGTTTAAAGGCGGAGTTTTAAATCTTTCCGCCAATCTTAAAACTTTCGGCAACAATGTCCATCAATTTGCATCAAACCTTAACGGCAATACCACGGTTTTGCTTGAAAATGCATTTATGAGCAATCATATAGCAATGGTAATCGGCGGTGATATTTTGGGACAGATTCTTGATTTATTGAAAGTGCCGTTCAACAATGATGATGAAAACCTTGTTGATATGCAATGTGCCGTTGTCAATTTGAATTTTAAGGACGGTTTAGCTTCTTTTGATAAGAAAATCGCTATTGAAACTTCCAAAATGCACGCTACCGTCAGCGGAGATTTAAACCTTGGCACGGAACGTATGGATTTGTCTTTGGCTATTGATACACAAAGCGGATTAAAGTTAGGGTTGCTGGATACTCTTGCCAATCTTATAAAGGTTAAAGGTACTTTTTCCGAGCCTTCTGTGGGTATTTCCGCAATGGGTACGGCAACGACTGCCGCAACTATCGGTGCCGCAATAATGACGGGCGGACTTTCCTTTGCGGGACAAGCCGCCGTTGATATGGCAGTACCCACGATAAGCCCTTGCAGTAAGGCACTCGGCAGACCGGTTGCGTCTTCCAAAGTCAATGCCGGTAAGGCAAAAAGCAAGGAAACTAAATCGGTAAGCAAACCTGCCGCTGATGAAGAAAAGGCAAACGAAGCCGAAAAGACACCCGAACAGAAAAAAGCCGAGCAGGCAAAACAACTGTTTAAGGGTATAGCCGATGCCATCATCAACAAGCAATAAACGGCGAGGTTGAAAGTGGTAAAGCGTTTTTATAAAACCGTTACCGTTGAAAAAGGCGATACCGGTTTTAAGGTTTTGTGTGATAATAAACCCCTTAAGTGCGGAGCGACAAAAGACTTGATTGCTCCCAACGAGGTCTTGGCAAAAATGCTTGCTGCAGAGTGGGACGGACAGCAGGAAAATATAGATTTGAAGAAAATGCCCGTTACGGATTTTGTTTCGGGGCTTAACGGTTTGGACGAAAATGTGCGGGCAAAGCTGATAGAAGATTCAATCGGCTTTATTGATACCGACGTTTTGTTTTACAGGGCTGCATATCCCGCTTCTTTGATAGAACGTCAAAATCAGTCTTGGGATAAGGTGCTTACTTGGGCAAGTAACATTTTCGGCGTATCTTTCCAAGTAACGAATACGGTCAATCCCGTTCATCAATCGGAAAAAACGTTGTCTGCCGTTTCGGAAGCCCTAAAGGCTTTAAGTGATTTTGATTTGCTTTGTTTTTATAAGTTTTCTTCTGATACTACGTCTGTTTTGTTGGGGCTGGCAGTTATAAACGGCTTTCTTTCCGCACAAGAGGCGTTTAACGTTTCTCGCTTGGAAGAAGATTTCCAGAACGAATTTTGGGGTAAGGACAGCGAAGCGGGTATGGCAAGGAACAACATCCTGAATGATATTTTGCTTACGGAACAGATATTTAAAACGGAGCAAAAATGATTATACATTTACGAATAGAAGGAATAGTGCAGGGCGTTTATTATCGTCAAACGGCGATAAAAAAGGCTTTGGAAATAGGCGGTATATCCGGATGGGTAAGGAATCGCACCGACGGCAGTGTGGAGATTTTGGCACAAGGAGATGATGATAAGTTAAGCACTTTAAAAGATTGGTGCCATATCGGTTCGCCCGCCTCAAATGTAACTGCGGTGGAGGAATTATTAACCGATAATATAGCCTCTTTGCCTGATATTACGCAAGGCGTGTTCAGAAAAGAAAGTACACTTTAGATTTTCACATTGACATAACGGCGATAATCAGCCTATCATCTTAACCTTATTAAACATTATTTTTCGGGAGTTTTTTAAAATGGCAAATACAAAAAAAAGCGTTAAAAGCAACAAAGATAATGCAGAATTGCAGGAAACGGAAGGTGTTGAAATTATACAAGAAGAAATCGTTATCACCGAAGTGGTTACGGAAAATACCGAGCCCGTAAAAAAAGAGGAAAAGCCTGCTGATGATTTTAACACTAAGGTACAAAATGCCATTGATAAATTTACCAAAAAATGCCGTGAGGAGTATTTTACTCCCGAAAATATGGCCATGGTTAAAAAGAAAGTGAAGGATTGTGTTCACACTTTAAGTACCGGAATAAATGCTAAGGTTACGGAGTTTAAGAACAAAAAAGCCGAAGAAAAAAAGAATAAAGACAATAAGTCGTAATTTTCTTGTCTTAAAATATAAGGGAAAGGTTCGCTTTACACATAAAAAAAACCGCTGTAAAGCGGACTTTTCTTATTGGTGGAGGTAAGGGGGTTCGAACCCCTGACCTTTGCAATGCCATTGCAACGCTCTCCCAGCTGAGCTATACCCCCAACGGACAAGACGCTATATTACACAAAAAAAATCCTTTTGCAAGTGTTTTATTGTAAAAAATTTTTGTTGTAAATATAGCTGGACATTAAGTCTTTCATTTGTTAGATTCTCTCCCCGCAAAAGAATTTATTTTATTATAGGAGATTTACTATGCACGCTTGGCATTCCGTTTATATCGGTGATTTAAGCCCGAAAGAGATAAACACGGTTATTGAGGTTCCCATGGGCTCTAAAATTAAATATGAGCTTGATAAGGAAAGCGGACTTATAAAGGTTGACAGGATTTTGTTCAGTTCCGTTCATTATCCTGCGAATTACGGCTTTATTCCTCAGACCTACGGTGATGACCATGATCCTTTGGATATTTTGGTTTTGGGACAAATGCCGACGGCTCCTCTTTCCATTATGAGGGCAAAGCCTATCGGACTTATGAAGATGATTGATACAGGCGATCTTGATGATAAAATTATCGCCGTTCACATGGACGATCCGGAATGGAATCATTGTGAGTCCATAGATGATATTCCCGCACATCGTTTGGCGGAGATTAAACGCTTCTTTGAAGATTATAAAATTTTGGAGAACAAGTCTGTTGAGGTAGAGGGCTTCCTTGGTAAAGAAGAAGCATACAAATCTATTCAGCATGCTGCAAAGATGTACAATGAAAAAGTAAAACCTATGCTCAGAATGGGTTTTAAAGCATAATTTCAGTGAACGATTTTTCATACGTTCCTTTCAGCAAGAGCGGTTTTATAAAACTGCTCTTGTTTTTTATGTAATATATAAAGGGAAATAAAAGGCTTAAGAAACGGTTGTATTTTCTGTCTCGGATTCTGTATCCGTATCTGAGTCTGTCTCTGTTTCGGATTCTGTATTAGTTTCAGTTTCTGTCTCTGCCTCTGTTTCTGAGTCTGTATCCGTTTCCGTTTCTGCTTCTGTATCTGAGTCTGTTTCCGATTCTATATCAGATTCTTCAACAGTTTCCGACACATCTTCTTCAACAGTTTCATTTTTTTCGGAATCTTCGGCATTTTCATCATTTTCGGATTCTTCGGTTTCCGTCTTGTCTTCATCTGAAGTGATTACAACAACGGGTTCTTCTTCCTGTTTGTTTTCGTCTTGTAAAGATTCTTCCGTTACAGCCGACTCCGCACTCTCGTTTTGCGAAGCCTCTGATGTTGTCGCCTCATTTTCATTGTCTTCGGTATCTTGCGTATCTTCATCATCGGTTGAATCATCTTCAATAATGACTTCGGGTTCTTCTTCATTTACGGGTTCGGACGGCTTTTCATCTTCCTTTAATAAGGATTTGCCACTGCACTTTACCAGCCACACGTCATATACGGAATTTTCCAAAGCAGACAAGGCGGGAGAAGATGAAAACATCCACCCGCTGAAAATACGATTTTGTTCTTTGTCGCGTCGTTCTTTGTTGTATATTTCCAAAAATACGGCATTTTCCGGAGTTTCTTCGGGAGGCTTGGTTTTACACACATTCGCCTTTATGCTTAAAGTACCGAAAGACGCGGATTCTCCGATTTTTAAATTTAAAGTTGCCGTTCTGCCCGTAACTTTATCCAATGTTTGCAAAGTAGCGGTATCTGTATCAATATAATCTGCTTTTGCTTCAAATCCGCTGAAGACGGCAAGAGAAAAGAACAGTGCAACACCGCATACTTTTTTCATCGCAAGTAACCTCTTTTATTTGGAATCTTTGGTGGCAAGGAAGATAATTTCACTTACGGAATCTTCCAATGTCTTAAAGTCTTTTACTTTGGTAATAACGGCATTTTCTTTTAACATTTTGCGACTTTTGCCGGGGACAAGATTAACGAATTTACCGCCCATCAAGCCGTCTCCCATAATCTCCGCCAAAGTATCTTCAGGCAAATCAATACCCGATTTTATTACCGCCTTGACTCTGGCATTAAAGTCTTCATCAAGGTATCTGTCCGTAACCGTACCGACTTTAATACCGGATATTCTGACATCAGAGCCGTTTTCCAATCCACCTGCCTGTTGAAAGATTATGTTTATGGGATAACCTTCAATGGCTTTTACCTCTATTTTGGAAGAAGCAACCGCTATAAATCCGACGGCAACGACCAAAACCGCAAAGCCCAAAACTGTTTCCAAAGGTCTTCTTTTCATTTTGTCTCATCCTTTTTCTTATTCTTTTTACTGTTGGCATAGCTGATAACCAAATCAAGCAATTCTTCCAAAACCATGGCATCTTGAGTGTATATAAGACTTCCGCCGTTTTCCACCACTTCATCATCACCGCCCAAGGTTATGTCAATAAACTTTCCGCCCATAATTGAATCAGATTCTATGGCAAGTGAGCTGTCAACGGGTATTTGATAGTCTTTATCCAGTTGCATGGTTACATGAACACGGTAATCAGGCTCTAAAGTTTCTTTTACCACCGTACCGACTTTTATACCTGATAAGTGAACTTCGTCGCCTTCATGCAAGCCGTTAGTTCTGCCGAAAGACGCACTCATCATAAATTTCCCTGCATCTGCCTTTGCCGCCGCATTATGTTGAGTCGCTGCAACGGCATAGAAAGCACCGATACACACGGACAGAAAAACAAACCCGCAAAGAGCCTCTTTAAAATCTTGTCGTAACTTCACGTTAAAAAACTCCTGTTTCACAAATTTCGCCTATTTTGTCATAAAGGTAAGCAATCGTAAAGGCTTAATTTGCTATATTTCTGCTTATTGTCGTTTAAGTGTGTTTTATCGGCAAATCCGATATAAACCAACGTTTGTCGTAATTTTATTAACATATCCTTGGTAAATAGTCGCCGTAAGCCCACTCCAGCAGTCTTTTCCCGCCGTTTTCGTTGTTTATAATAACTTCGGGTTGCCACTCGGAAGTGATAACTTCGCCGATAATTTCCGCATTTTCACCCAAAGGATTTTTACGCATTGCCGCCAAAACCTTATCCTTTACATCGGGCTTAACAAAGACAACGAGCTTGCCTTCATTGGCAAAGTTCAAAGCGTCCAAGCCCAAAGCATCACACACGGCTTTGACCTGCGGCAACACGGGTATTTTGTTTTCATCAAGCAACATGGAAGCACCGCAAACTGCGGCAATCTCATTTAAAGCTGCTGCTAAACCGCCCCTTGTCAAATCCCGCATACATTTTACTTTGTCGCCGCCTGCTGCCAAAATATCCGCCGTCAAAGTGTTTAAAGCCGCACAATCGGAAGATAAATCAACATCAAAGCCCATACCCTCACGCTGAGACATAATGACGGTTTCGTGTTGTCCCAAAAAGCCTGATACAATAACGGAATCTCCCGCCGTAACTTTTGTTGCGGACAAGTCAACATCTTTGGGAACAAAGCCTACGCCTGCCGTATTTATAAACAAGCCGTCGCAAGAGGATTTATCAACAACTTTCGTGTCGCCCGTAACAATGAAAACACCCGCTTTTTCTGCGGCTTTCCCCATAGACTCGGCTATCTTTTTTAAATCAGACAAAGGAAATCCCTCGGCAATAATGAAAGAAGCGGAAAGGTACAAGGGCTTTGCTCCGCCGACCGCCAAGTCATTAACCGTACCGTTTACAGCCAAAGTACCTATATCTCCGCCTCTGAAAAACAAAGGCTTTACAATATGGCTGTCCGTTGTAAAGGCAATCTTTCCGCTGTTAAAGTTATCAAAAACCGCTTGATCATTACAAGTATAGGGCAGGGGATTCTGCGGAAAAGAGGACAAAAACACCTCTTTTATCAGCATATCATTGGCTCTGCCTCCGCTACCCATTTGCAATTCAACTATTCCATTTTTTATATCAAGCATTTTTTACCTTTTCATTCTTCCGTATTTAAAGAAAGCACCGCAAGTACCTTCCCCCGATACCATGCAGGGACCGATGGGAGATTCGGGACGGCACGCTTTTCCGAACAAGGGACAATCGTACGGCTCTGCCTGTCCTCTGATAATCAAGGGACATTTACATACCTTATTTTCCGTATAGGAAGCGGGTGTAATCTTAAACCTTTGCACCGCGTCAAATTCTTTATATTCATCGGCAAAGGCAAAAGCACTTTTCGGCAAAATACCAAGCCCCCGCCATTCAAAATCAACAAACAAGGGAAAAACTTGCCGCAACACGGATATAGCCCGCATATTGCCCGAAGCGGTTACCACTTTGGTATATTCATTTTCCAAATTGCAAGTCCCGTTGTTCACTTGCCTTATCAGCATAAGGATAGAGGCAAGTAAGTCTTCCGCCTCAAACCCCGACACAACCATAGGCATTTTATAGCGTTCAGGCATATCTTTAAATAAGTTATAGCCTGTAACGGCAAGCACATGACCGGGAGCAATAACTCCGCTTAAATTGTGCGAAGACTCCAATATGGCATGCATTGCAACGGGAGTTTGCAAATGACATAAAAACACGAAAAAGTTTTGTAAGCCTTTTGTCTTTGCCTCAATAATCGCCGCTGCCGTCAAAGGTGCGGTAGTCTCAAAACCGACCGCAAAAAACACAACTTGCCTGTTTGGATTATCCGCTGCCAGATGTAAAGCGTCTTGGCACGAATAAACAATCCTTACGTCTGCACCTCTTGCTTTCTGCTTAAAAAGAGAATCCCCCGTATCATCAGGCACTCGCAAAACGTCGCCGTAAGTACAAAGTATCAGGTTCTTATTTTCCCGTAAAAGGTTTATAACTTCGCGGATTTTTCCGGACGGCAAAACACATACGGGACAACCCGGACCATGCGTCATTTTTATATTTTCGGGCAGAATGTCCGGTATTGCATATTTTGCCAAAGCATAAGTATGACCGCCGCAAAACTCCATAAAACGATAGGAAATATCATTCTTTGCCTCTTGTTTTATTGCCTCTGCCAACTTTTGTAGAAAAGACATGGCTAACTTGCCCCCTCTTGTAATAATTCCAAAATATCCAAGGCAATTTCAGGATTTTCTTTGCTTATGGCATAGCCTGCATGAACAAGGACATAATCGCCGACTTCCACATCTTTAAGTAACGACAAAGATATGGTTTTTCTAACGCCTGCTCCTATATCAACAGACGCTTTGTCATCAGGTAAAATATCCAATACCTTGCAAGGTACGGCAAGACACATTTCTTCCTCCGTTAAGCCTTTTTATACCCCAAAATCCAAGATATGAAAGAGTCCGTACCTTCTTTGGTTTTGGCAGATAAGCGGAAAACTTTAATATCGGGATTAACTCTTTTTACGTATTCTTCCGCTTTGTCCATGTCAAAACCTGCCAATTCCGCCATATCGGTTTTGCTGATAACAAGGGCATCTGCATTGACGAAAATATGCGGATATTTCAGGGGCTTTTCTTCGCCTTCCGCCACCGACAGCAAAACAACCCGCAAATCCTCACCTAAATCAAAGGACGCAGGACAAACAAGGTTACCCACGTTCTCTATAAAGAGTATGGAATTATCTTTTAAATCGGCATCTTCAACTGCATGATGAATACCGTGAGCGTCCAAATGACAACCGGTCCCCGTATTTATTTGCAAAGCGTCAACGCCTGTTTTGCGGATTCTGTTCGCGTCAAGTTCGGTTTGCAAATCGCCCTCTATCACAAAGGCTTCCGCCTTATCTTTTATTTTCGGCAATATCGCTTCCAACAAAGTGGTTTTACCCGCACCGTCTCCCGACAAAAGGTTTATTGCCAATATCTTTTTAGCGGCAAAAAAGCCTCTGTTCCAAGCTGCCAGCTTGTCATTAAAAGCCAGCAAATCTTGCTTCATGGATATTTCCGACTCTTTGTTATGATGCTCGTGATGATGATGTCCCCCATGCTCGTGATGATGTTCATGATGGTGATGATTTTCGCCTTCGCAACCGCATTCCGCACACATTTTATTCTTCCTCCTCAACAATTATTTTATCTATATAGACATTATTGCCGCTTTCAATATGCAAGCCGTAAGAGCCGCATTTTTCGCATTTTTGCCCCAATCTTGCTATTTCTTGTTTCATTTTGCATACGGGACAAGTCGCCGTTCCTTTTTCATCTTCGGTAAACAGCTTTGCCGATGATAGCAAAAAATTATTTTCTTTTAAAGAGTTAAAGGCAAAATCCAAAGCATCTTTATCGGCACAAGACAAAGTACCTACCTTTAAATACACGGATTTCACCCGTATAAAACCGTCAATTTCGGCTTTATCCTCTATCATTTTTATTAAGGAGGCAACAAGGCTTAATTCGTGCATATAAAATCCTGTCTTTTTTCTTTCGGCGGTAATATAATCAAGATGATTTACGATATATCAGCGGTGTTTATATGGCAAGCAAAGTTTTAAGCATAGCGGGCGAGAAAGTCGCAACTTTCACGGCTTTAAGTGATGACAAAGTAATCATAAGTGATGTTTATGACTTGACAAACTATGATGTTTTAGCGGCTTTTCGTCATAAAATTGCCGAAGTTTTGCAAGATTTTACGCCTGATTTAATTGCTTGCGATATGCACCCCGATTTACTTAGTACGCGTGTTGCCGAGTATTTAAGTAAAGAAAAAAACATTCCTTTGCAGCGGATTCGTCATCACCACGCCCATATTGCGGCTGTCTTGGCAGAGCATAATTACTTTAGCAAACCTTGCTTGGGATTTGCTTTGGACGGCTACGGCTACGGAGAAAATAACGAGGCATGGGGCGGAGAATTGCTGTATGTAAACGGCAAAGATTACCGCCGAATCGGCAGATTAAAACCCTTGCGTTTAATAGGTAAAGACGCCGCCGTCAAAGACACAAAGTTGCTGAAGTACGCTTTTCTTTACGACAGGTTAGGGGAGACGGAGTTTTTAAAGAAAAATCCTGATATTCCCGCATTATTATTGCAAAATTTAAAAGGCAACATAAATTGCACCGAATCTTCAAGTTGCGGCAGATTGTTTGATCTTGCCTGCGAACTTTGTAACATAAAAGGGGATACTCCGCTTGCCCGCATTTTGAATTTTGAGAAGGCGGCAACTAAACCTAAAGCGGATTTACAGGGATATAAAGCAGAAAAAGTACCATATAAAAACGGAGGAGAGCTTTGGCAGGCGGACTTGACACCTTTGTTGTTAAAAGCAGAGGAAAAACAAGACGATTTTGCGAATCTGTTTCACGGTACTTTGGCAAAAGCATTTTGTGAAACGGCAGAAAAAGCGGCCGCCTCAATACCCAAAATCAACACGGTAGTTCTTGCGGGAGGTTGCATATTAAATAAAAAACTGACGGCAACTCTTTGTGATAATTTGGAAAAAGCAGGCTTCGCGATTCTGCAAAACAAAAAGCTGTCCCCGTCGGACAGCTCTGTTTCTTTCGGTATGGCACATATAGGAAAAATGTACCTGTAACCGGTTTTATGATAAAATCAGCGATGATTGCAAAAACCGTACATTACCTCGTCAAAACGAGAATCGTTATGGATATAATCACTTTTAGCTTTTTCCATATTTGAAAGTACCTCTTTTGCAGCTTCAATGGTAACTTTCGGAAGTTTCCCCTCTGACTTCTTTATCGCATCACTGAATCTGTCAATGGCATATTTATAAACATCCACCGGATCTTTTCCTTGTTCCGCGGCTTCTTCATAAAGCTCTTGAGCATAAGCATACAACTGTACCTTGGCTGCATTAAATTCTTTAATACGCTTTAACTCCCTATTTGACAATCCTTTGCTTTTTTTCTTAAACTTGGCAACGTTTTTTGCTGCACGGTCATGTATTTCAATATCTTCGGGAGTCTGTAAAATCTCTTCAATGTAATCATCTTCGAAATAAGATGATTCATCTTCATCATCGGGAATCCCGTCATCTGCGTCAAAACGTATATCCTGAGCCGGCAAAGTAGCTTCCGCCATCGTAATTTTTTCAGCTTCGGCATTGACCCCTGATTTTTTAACAACTTTAGATTTGCTCATCTTCATCACCCTAATATAAATTAAAAATCATAAACTTTTTCTATATTGTCCATATTTTTGTGCAAAAGTCAAGCAGAAAAATAAATAAAATGCTAAAACATATCAAAACTAAGCTTTGCCTTATCACTCATCATGGAAATATCCCACAGCGGTTCCCATACAATTTTGACAACGACAGTCCCCACGCCTTTTACCATCGCAACTGTTTGTGCCGTTGAAGTCGGCAAAACGTCCATAAAAGGACAACCGGCTGATGTCAAGCCTAAATCTATTGAAACATTGCCCTTTTTATCTATATCAAAGCGGTAAATCATACCCAAGTCAACAATACTCATATTAAGCTCCGGGTCTTTGACTTCGGCAAGGAAAGGCAGAATATCCGCCCGTGTTGCAACGTTTTCGGTATCTTCCAAAGGTTGACCCGCAACCGCCGTATATTCAATGTCGGAAGATGGTTTTTCGGGAAACAGGCGAAAACCGTCCCATGCGGGCATATCATCAATCCTCAAGTCGTTTTCTTCCGTTTTGTTTTCTTTTATTTCTTCCGTCATAACAGCATACTCTTTACTTTTTCTATTCCCGAAACCAGTGCATCAACATCGCTTTTATCGTTATAAATCCCCAGACTCGCCCTTATTGTAGCTTTAACACCCATTCTTTCCGTAATAGGTTGGGCACAGTGATGCCCGGCTCGCACGGCTATACCAAGCTGATTTAATATCATCGCCGCATCTTGTTCGTTGCAACCCTTTATCACAAAAGACGCAAGTCCGCTTTTTTCCTTTGCATTGCCTATTATGCGGATTCCGCCGATATTTTGCAAGGATTCGTAAAGATAAGAAAATACTTTATCTTCATAAGCAAAAGCCTTCACATAATCAATTTTACGCAAGTAATCAAGAGCCAAGGATAAACCTATTGCCTGCACAAAAGGGGGAGTCCCTGCCTCAAAACAGGCGGGAGGTTCGGCAAAAGTCGCACCCTGATAGGTGGTATTTGCCACCATATCACCGCCTCCTTGCCATACGGGCATACGGTGTAACATTTCTGATTTACCCCATAAAACGCCTATACCGGTCGGTGCGTATAACTTATGTCCCGAAAAAGCGTAAAAATCACAATCAATATCTTGCACGTCAACTTTTGCGTGAGTAATACCTTGTGAGCCGTCAACGGCAAAAACCGCCCCTGCCGCATGAGCAAGTATTCCCATTTCTTTTACGGGCATTATCGTACCCAAAACATTGGACATCTGCGTTGCGGAAACTATTTTCACCTTATCCGTCAGCATATTTTTAAAGGCGTCCATATCCAAGTTACCCATATCATCAACAGGTGCAAATTTCAGTTTAAAATCAATGCGTTTTTGCAATATAAACCAAGGGATAAGGTTTGCGTGATGTTCCGCTTGCGTCAACAAAACTTCATCGCCGTCTTTTAACATACTTGCCGCAAAAGATTGAATGAACAGGTTTAAGGCCTCTGTCGCACCTTTGGTAAAAATGACTTCAGATGCACTTTTTGCCCCGATGAAGTCGGCAACATTTTGCCTTGCCGCTTCATATAAAGAAGTTTCCTTTTCGCTTAAAAAGTAAACTCCTCTGTGTACATTGGCATAGCTGCTTTTGTAATTTTCCGCAACTTTGTCAATTACAGATAAAGGTTTTTGAGCGGATGCCGCCGTATCCAAATACACCAAAGGCTTTCCGTTTATTTTTACGGATTCAAAAACAGGAAAATCCTTTTTGTACGGGCTTTTTGTTAAATCCAAATCGGATAAATTTACAGGTTCTGTTTCAACCATTTGCTTATCCTTTCACAAAAATCGTTTTTTATTTCGGAATCCGCAATTTTATCGGTTAAGGCGTTGGTAAAAGAAGATAATATCAAATACCTTGCCGTGTCGTAAGGAAGTCCTCTGCTTTGTAAATAAAAAAGTTGCTGTTCGTCCAAATTGCCAAGGCTTGCTCCGTGAGTGCATTTTACGTCTTCGGATAAAATGGAAAGTTCGGGAATACACTTTATCCTTGCCTGTTCGGATAATATCATGGCTTCATTAAGTTGATTGCCCGAAATATCTTTAAGGTTTGGGTTTATATTTACCAATCCGACAAAGTCCAAAAAGGCGGAATCCGTCAAAATACCTTTGGCATATTGATTGGAAGCAGTATTGCCTGCCAAGTGATTAACCGTCATATTAAGGGCATAATCGGCTTTTTTGCCAAGCAAGTATATTGCATTACTTATTGTCTCTGCCCCCGTGCCGTCAAGATTAACGGTTATTTTTACCCTTTTACATTCGTCTTTTTCGGGACAGAATAACAAAAGGGATTCACAAAAACCGCCTTCTTCAACATATATATTTACTTCGGCATCATTTGTCGGGATATGATAATAATGAAGTTTTCCGCCTTTTTTTATCGTTATGTCGGAATAATCACCGAAGCAGATTTTTTCTTCATCTTCTTTTATTACAAGGTTATTCATCTTTGCACCTTAAAAGCTGCCGTATCCTTCCGCTTCCAATTCTTTTGCCAAATCGGCAGAACCGGTACGAATGATTTTTCCGCCTTTCATAACGTGGACAAAATCGGGCTTTATCAAGGTAAGCAAACGGTCATAATGAGTAATCAGCAAAAATGAACGATTGGTACTGCGTAAAGAATTTACCGCTGCCGAAACCGTGTTCAAAGCGTCAATGTCCAGCCCCGAATCCATCTCGTCCAAAATGCAAAAATCAGGCTGTAACATAAGCATTTGCAACGTTTCTATTCTTTTCTTTTCACCACCGGAAAAGCCGACATTTAAAAACCTTTTCAGTATATCGGATTGTATTCCCAACTCGGCAGCCTTTTCTTTTACTGCCTTTAAAAAAGCGGGAGCATCGGGTTCTTCCAATCCTTTGGCTTTACAATGGGCATTAACGGCATATTTCAAGAAAGTCATTACCGAAACACCGTCAATTTCTATCGGATTTTGAAAGCCCAAAAATATACCGAGCCAAGACCTTTCTTCCGGCAACATATCCAATATGTTTTTACCTTTAAAAGTAACGGAGCCGCTTTCAACAACATATTTCGGATTGCCTGTAATAACACCTGCCAAAGTTGATTTGCCCGTACCGTTAGGACCCATAACCGCGTGGACTTCTCCTTCATTTACGGTAAGCGAAAAATCCTTTAAAATAGCTTTATCTTTCGTCCCTGCCGTTAATCCTTTTATTTCAAACCAAGCCATAGTGATTTATTCCTTACTTCCAAAATGCAGATTAAGACAATGCTAACGCTCATAAGCATTAACGTTAGTCGGAAACATACCGTACAGCAATAAAACAAAGGGAGAAATCGGCAAAATAAAATACAAAAGACTAAACAAAGGACTGATACTTATGTCCCTTAAACGTTTTGACATAATCGCCAGCATACCGAAAGTAAAAACGTAAACAACATAAAAAAACAGCACGGTTGTAACAACGGTTAAGGGCTTGCCTTCAATAACGGGGTGCAAAACCACCCGTGAATTTTGAAAATCATACCAGTTGCACAAAAAAGCACTGAATGCAAGCACGCAAGCAGGAAGAAAAGCGTAAAGAATTACCGCCTTCCAATAATCACCTCTGTCCATAAAGCCGGAAAAAGAGAATACAGATTTAAAAAAGCCCATGGTAATCAATCCAAAAAAAACATTAAAAAACAATACTGCAAGGGTTATGCAATAAGACACAAAGAAAGTCAAGAAAAATGTGATATTAAGGAGACTTAAAAACCGAGAAATAAGGGGAAAAAAGAATGGTGCGGTCAAGAGGAATCGAACCTCCACGGATCTCTCCACAGCGTCCTTAGCGCTGCGCGTCTACCAATTCCGCCATGACCGCACACAAACGGCAACACAGAAAGTATTGCAAAACACCGCCATTAGATAACAGATAATTTTACCCTTTTCAAGAACTATTTTAATAATTATGCAAAAAAGCAGCCTTTAGTTGAAAAGGCTGCCAAGCAACAATAGAGATGTTATAATACTTTGCTTTCGCTTATGATGATTTTATATCTATGTGGCGAATACATTTATCGGAATCACAAGTCTTCGGAACGGTAATATCCAAAACTCCGTGTTTGAATGATGCCTCAATTTTATCATCGGCTATATTGTCGGGAAGTCTGATTGTCCTGTGAAAAGTACCGTAACTGCACTCTTTTAAGAAGTAACCCGTATTTTCGTCTTTACTTTCTTTATTCTCTTTCTTCTCACCGCTGATGGTCAACATACCGTCAGCAAAAGAAAGGTTTATGTCTTTTTCGTCCATTCCCGGCATTTCCGCTTTAATTTCATAGGCTTCTTTGGATTCGGTTATGTCCACGTTAGGCGTTAAAGAACGAAAGTCGCTTGTCGTCTGCTCAAAAGGATTCACAAATGCTTCAAACAAACGGTTAATGTCTGATTGCAAGCCCCAAACATCATTCTTTACTTCCATATTTTTCGGACTGTTTAAAATTAAATGTTTCATTTCAATTCTCCTTTTCATCTGGTTTTTTAACGGGGCTTTTTATTGCCCGTCTCTATAAATACATCTAGGTAGTCTTTTCACATGTGCAAGTCCTTTACACAAAAAAATTTTTATAGCAGTGAAAAATAAAATACAGATGGCAGATAGGATATACGACAAAAACGGGAAGTTTTGAGGCTCCCCGTTTTTATTTGTTTAATACAACTTCAGAAAGTTATTCCAGCTTTGATAAAATATCTTCGGGAATATCGGAATTGTCGTAAACCCTTTGCACGTCGTCATCATCATTAAAAGTTTGCAACATATTGAACAGCTTTTGTGCCGCTTCAACGGTAGCAACGGGGACGGTGTTTAAGGGACGCCAATCAAATCTGGCGGTGGTAGGTTCTTTGAACTTTGCTTCCAATGCCTCACGCACGGCGGCAAGAGTATCGGGTGTGCAGATAATGGAGTGCCCGTCTTCATCGGAAGTTACATCATTTGCACCTGCTTCCAAAGCTGCTTCAAACATATCACTTTCGGAAGCAACAGAGGCGGGATATTCAATTAAGCCGACTTTTTCAAAGTTAAAAGCAACGGAGTTTGTTTCACCCAAAGCACCGCCGTTCTTTGAAAAGATGGAACGTATAACGGGTGCGGTACGGTTGCGGTTGTCCGTCAAAGCCTCTATAATAATGGCGATTCCGCCGGGACCGTAGCCCTCATAACGTACTTCTTCATAATTATCCGCATCACTGCCCGAGCCTTTTTTAATTGCTCTTTCAATATTATCTTTAGGCATATTTTGAGCTCTTGCAGCAGCAATGGCCGAACGCAAACGAGGGTTCATATTAGGATCGGGTAAACCGCTTTTTGCCGCAACGGTGATTTCTCTGCCCAACTTGGCAAAAACCTTTGCTCTTTCTGCGTCTTGAGCACCTTTTCTGTGCATAATGTTCTTAAATTGTGAATGTCCTGACATTTTCTTTCAAGTCCTTTTAATTTTGCAAAATTTATAATTTTTTACACACGGTAAAACAATTTCAGGCTTTTACTTATCACAAAATATCCGCTTGTGCAAGTAGTCCGCCCAGTTTTAATTGCTTTATGGAAAGGCATAAGCCTGTTTTATCATCTGTTTCAATGACAACACCGCACAAAGTCGCCTCTTTTTCAGCAGGGGTAAGATGACCGGCAGAGGTAAAATCACCTTTGAATCTGGATAAAGGTTCAACCTTGTCCATACCTATAACGGAATCGTAATCTCCCGTCATACCGACATCGGTGATATAACCCGTTCCGTTTGCCAAAACCATAAAATCAGAGGTGGGGATATGAGTGTGCGTGCCGAAAACCAAGCTGACTTTCCCGTCCAAAAAATGAGCAAAAGCCATCTTTTCGGATGTTGCTTCGGCATGAAAGTCAACGATAATCGCATCAACATCTTGACCGAGAATAAAGTCTTTTATCCAATCTGATGCGGTAGCAAAGGCGTTGCGGTACTCACCCACAAACAAATTACCCAAAAATTGAGCAACCATAACTTTACGCCCGTCCGATAAAGTAAAAATGTTGTAACCTCTGCCGAGTGAGTTTTCCAAAAAGTTCATGGGACGGACGATTCTTGTTTCTTCATCAATGAAAGAGAAAATTTCCTTATTATCCCAAGTGTGATTCCCCATCGTTATCACATCAACGCCCGCATTGAAAAAAGCATCGCACATTTTGCGATTTATGCCGAAACCGTGGGAAGCGTTTTCTCCGTTTACTACCACGAAATCCAAACCTAAGCGTTTTTTCAACTCCGGTATATAAGACATAACGGCTTTTCTTCCCGTTTTTCCCACAACATCACCGACAGCAAGTATTTTCATATAACAAAAACCCTAAAATTGTTTCATATTTCCGAAAAGGCAGTGATACAGCACAAAATACCAAAAAGCAAATTAAAAACTTTATTTCAAGGAACAAAAGTGCTATTTTCCAAAGAACAAAAATAGAAAATAAAGGGAAAATTAAGGTTATGCGGATTTTGGGCATAGACCCCGGCTTAAAACATACAGGTTGGGGCGTGATTGAGGGAAAAAGTGCAAAATTTTATTTTGTGGCGGCGGGTATTTTGCACTCCGACGTTAAAAAGGAACTGTCGGAAAGGCTTTGCGAACTGCACAAGGGAATGCTGTCAATAGTTGATGAGTTTAAGCCTGATGAGGCTTCCATAGAACAAACTTTCGTTAATACCAATCCCGTTGCTTCTTTGCGGTTGGGGCAGGCAAGAGGTGCGGTGATAATAGCTCCCGTCTTGCGAGATATTCCCGTTTTTGAATACACTGCCAATCAAATAAAAAAGACGGTTGTCGGGGTCGGACACGCCGAAAAAAAACAAGTGGATATGATGGTGCATAGTATGTTAAAAGGTATGGAAGAAATAAAATTAAAGGCTGATGCTTCCGATGCTTTGGCAATAGCAATTTGCCACGGTTTTATGCGGGGCAGTAAACTGAAAACGGCAGGTGTAAAGTGATTGCGAAATTATACGGCATAGTTGATTCTTTTGATACCGAAACGGTTATTTTAAACGTAGGCGGTGTCGGCTATTTGGTTTTTGCTTCCTCCCGAACTTTATCAAGATTGCCACCCGTCGGACAAAGCACGGTAATGCTTACCGAAACTGTCGTTAAAGAGGATTCTGTAACGCTTTACGGCTTTTTTGATGAGAATGAAAAAAGGTATTTTAAGCTGCTTACCACCGTACAAGGTGTGGGGGCAAAAGTTGCACTTGCTTTGCTTTCCGCATTTTCTCCCGATGAGCTGGGTGCGGCGATTGCATCGGGCGATTCAAAGGCGATTACAAAAGCTAACGGGGTCGGTGCCAAAATTGCCGCTCGTATAGCAAATGAATTAAAGGATAAAATCGGCACTTCCGCTTTACTTTCGGTTAATTCCGTCGCAACGGGCGGTGCGGCTGTTAAGTCATCGTCCTTGTCATCATCGGCAACACCTGCGGCAGAAGCAATATCCGCTTTATGTAATTTGGGTTATCAAAAAATGGACGTAACCGCTTTGGTACTTCGTATTGCGGCGGAAAATGAAAGTGATGATACGGCAGCTTTGATTAAAAAGGCTTTAAAGGAATTGGCTAAATGATAGAAGAAAGATTCGTAACGGCGGCACGCTTGCCCGAAGATGAAGAAAGAGAAATGGGCGAACTTGTATCTTTGCGTCCTTTGACTTTGTCTGATTTTATAGGGCAAGGACAGGTAAAGGAAAATCTGAACATTTTTATTCAAGCGGCAAAGGGCAGAAAAGAAGCGATGGACCACGTTTTGTTTTACGGTCCTCCGGGGCTTGGCAAAACGACGCTTGCTCAAATTGTGGCAAGGGAATTGGGCGTGAACTTCCGTGCGACTTCCGGACCTATGATTGCCAAGGCAGGCGATTTGGCGGCAATCCTTACCAATTTGGAAAAGGGAGATGTTCTGTTTATTGACGAGATTCACCGCCTTAACCCCGCCATAGAAGAGGTTTTATATTCCGCCATGGAGGATTTTCAGCTTGATTTGATTATCGGCGAAGGACCTGCCGCCCGCTCTGTCAGAATAGACATACAACCGTTTACTTTGGTGGGAGCAACCACGCGTTCGGGCTTGCTTACCAATCCTTTAAGGGACAGATTCGGTATTCCCTTACGGCTTGATTTTTATTCAACCGACGATTTGGAAAAAATAGTGTTGCGTGGTGCGGGCGTGTTGGGCTTTCCCATTACCAAAGACGGTGCGGCGGAAATTGCGGGCAGGGCGAGGGGAACTCCCCGTATTGCGGGCAGATTGCTTAAAAGGGTGCGTGATTTTGCCGCCGTTGCCAATGCCTCTGCCATAGATAAGAACATTGCGGATAAGGCTTTGTGCTGCCTGGACGTGGATAAACAAGGCTTGGATATGATGGACAGGCGGTACTTGACTTGTATAGCGGAAAAATACGCGGGCGGTCCTGTTGGTGTGGATACTCTTGCGGCAGCTTTGGCAGAAGAAAGAGACACAATAGAAGAAGTAATTGAGCCTTTTTTAATGCAGCTCGGCTTGGTGCAAAGGACACCGCGGGGAAGAATGTTATCTTCAATGGGATATAAACATCTGGGACTTCTTCCGCCTACATCAAACGGACAGGAAGAACTGCTGTTTTAATACTTTTCGGGAGGAAAATATGAGACATACTTTTAAATTATTTGCGGCGGCAATCGCTTTGATAAGTACGGTCGGCACGGTAAATGCAAAGGAACTTGTCGTTACGGGTGATGAAGCAAAAGACGTTATGGCTATGGGTGATGAAACGATAAAGTTGCTTGGTGCAATGATGCCATGCCTTAAACAAAACACGGAACAGGTAAGAAACGGAGATATGTATAAGGTGTACAATATGTGTATATGCGAAAAAAATAACACTGCTGCCATATCTTCAATGAAATCTTTGGAGGCTATTTACAACAAACACAATAATTGGGCGTCCTATTCTTCCGTGAAAGTGGAAGAAAAAAGCGGTGATTTGACAACCAGCTCTTCCATTGATTTAAGCGAGTTTAAAAAAGTGCTTGAGTCCGTAAAGTCTTGCTTGAGATAGGCTTTTACATAACTGTTATTAAAAGGAGAAATAATATGAAAAATACTTTAAAAGTGCTTATGCTGGCAACGGCTTTGTTCGGATTTTCCGAAGCGGCAAAAGCGGCACAGGATGAACTTTCCGTTTCTGCAGATGAAGAAAAAGACTTGCTGACAATGATAGATGAAAGTGCAAAAATGACTCCTTCATTGCGTCCTTGCTTTGAATCCGAAATGAAAGAGGGAGCAGACAAATATCAAGTTTACAACAAGTGTATTTGTCAAAATAACAATACCGCGGTAATAGCATCGCTGAATAAAATAAATTCTATTTACGCTAAACACCCCGAATGGTCATCATATCCCAAAGTCAAAGTACAAAGAGGTATGAAAAGCACTGGCGTAAATGTAGAAGAATTTAAAAAAATGATAGATTCGGTAAAGGATTGCCTTAACTGAAACAGAAAAGCATAATTATTGAAATTGAAAGCCAAGACAAAGTATAGTCTTGACTTGCGGAGGCATATAAGCATTTTTCAATAAAACATTTGACTTTTGTATTTTTCTCCTTACAAAAAATGTAAAAATTTATCCTTAAGATGTCAGATATTTTTGACTTAAGAGAGGGTTGAAGATTTACACCGATTCTTTGTATTGCCCTTGTTGTAAGGTTGTAACATTACTGTCATAAAACTTCATTTAAAAAATGTTTGACAAATACA
>Ga0310690_10004190_pt1 | contig 20767 bp, 17 predicted proteins | sample AusTroGonzalo_MG_2_FD_207661 | JGI IMG/M metagenome (GOLD analysis project Ga0310690, IMG submission 207661) | Bovine rumen microbial communities from tropical cattle in Woodstock, Queensland, Australia - Gonzalo_04 (v2) (version 2) | ecosystem: Host-associated > Mammals > Digestive system >...
TGTCTTACCCTGAAAAACGTTGAATAAAAAAGACGGAAAAAATGGATAAGACAGAAGAATTAGAATTAATGGAGTTGCGGGAGTTTGCCCTGCATCACGCATCCCAAAGGAGGAAGACCTTGGGAGAGAAGTGCATGATTGTGAAAGCGTATTTGGTAAACCATGTTCCGGTTCCACAATTATGCAAAGATTTTGGAGTCAGTCGGCAGTCTATTTACCGATGGATTCATACCTTTGCAGACGGGAAGATGCCCGAGAAGAAGACACGGGGCACTTCCGAGGTCAAACAAAAAACGACGTCTATGCCAAAGAAGAAGCTTGAAACGGAGGAGAGTGCAGCCGAGGAGCTGGCACGCCTCAGGGCAGAGAACAAGCGCCTGTCGGAAGCGTTGAAGATGGCCGAGTGGATGTGTCACGCCAAGGACGTGATGATCGACGAGGCCGAGAAGGCCTTCAACATACCGATCAGAAAAAAATCTGGTGCCAAACAGTAAAGACGCTTGCCGCAGAGAAGGTCAAGGGCCAGACCATGGGCCTTCTCTGCCGGCTGTTTGGCAAGAGTTGGCAGGCGTACTACCAGCACCAGGACACGTCAGGCAAGCAACGGCTCAGGGAAGAGCTGGTGGTTCAGTTCGTAAAGGATATACGGAGGCTGGATCCAGGGATGGGCGGAGAGAAACTGCACTACATGTATCGCGAGCGGTTCGGTGCCGACTATGAGTATATGGTGGGCAGGGACAAGATGGAGGCCATCATCTCCCGCAACGGCCTGAACGTGAGGGTTCCAAGGAGGCATCCGCGCACTACGGACTCCAGGCACGGGCTGCCCACATATCCTAATCTGGTGAAGGAGCTCATCCCCATACGCAAGAACCAGCTGTGGGTGACGGACATCACGTATATACCCATTTGGAACCCGGACGGAAGCTATACCTTCTGCTACCTCTCGATGATGACCGACTGCTACACAAAGGAAATCATCAGCTGGTATGTCGGCGAGACGATGGAGGCATGGTGTAGCGTGGAATGCCTCATGAAGGCACTGGAAACGCTTGATGCCGAAGAAGTCGTCAACCTCATCCACCACTCCGACCGCGGCATCCAGTATGTCAGTGCAGCATACACCTCTCTGCTTGTCGATGCGGGCATCCAGATCAGCATGACGGAGAGTGGAGACCCCAAGGACAATGCTGTGGCAGAGCGCCAGAACAACACCGTCAAGAACGAGTTGCTCAAGGACATCAAGTTCCACTCCATAGGTGAAGTAAGGAGGGCTTTGGACAAAGCCGTCACCTTTTACAACAACGAGCGCCCGCACATGTCGCTCAACAACATGACGCCACGTCAGGCAGCCTCATGTACGGGCAAAATACAGAAGAAATGGATCAGCTACAGGGAAAAGTACCTCGAAAATTTGGAGATTCAAGAAGGAGCATGTACCTTTGCACCGCAAACCCTAAATATGATTGAACGGCTTTCCGTGGAGCACATTCAAGAAAAAGAAGGGTTAAGAGAGAACCATTCAACTTCTGCCAGGGTTAGAAGAAAGGTACACTAAATGGCATTCAACCTATGGCAGGGTTATAGTAAAAACCATTCAACTTTTTCCAGGGAAGTACAGCAGACTGTCCCGCTGTCCCACTGTCCCACTGTCACACACGGGGGACACCTGGGACAGTGGGACAGCAAAAGGCGATTTTGGTTCCGCTCTCTGTGTTTTTAACTGTAGCAACTGTAGCAACTGTAACAAAAGTCTATTTTGACTAATGACTAAATGACTATTTTCGGGCAAAAAACTCTTGCAGAATCCTGTTTTTTTGCTTACTTTTGCATTCGCAAAACAAAGCAACGAATGAGCCGCGTTTATCATTGTAACTATCTGTATTTCTGAATAATACAACACGCGGATAGACTTGTCCCCTCATTCAATAACATAACATCTTAATACACAATACATTAAATGAAGCAACTCCATAGCAAGCCTATAGCAACGCTATACCAACGCTATAGGCTCTTTCAGGTAACTATGAGGTTCCTTCGTGTTACCTTCGTGTTTCCTCTGTGTTGCCCCCTAAATGCGCTCTGATTCTCTCTGAAATCAGAGAAAAACAGACAGCATATAGGCGTTTTTCAGTAACTGACCACGAAAAGTTTACTCTTTTGTTTTTCCTATCATTTATTTCCCTACCTTTGCCGCTCCTAACAAAAAGTGTAAGACTATGACTAAATATTTGAAAATTATTGCTTTATGCGGAGTATTGGGCTTGGTTTTTGCTTCGTGTTCGCATCCTTCCATCGTCGGAACGTGGGTTGAACCCGCCGCAGAAGACGGTATGACGGGCGAAATCGGCTTCACTTTGCTGGAAGACGGTGGGATTATCCCCATCAATATGGGCTATGTGGAACTGAAGAATTGGGAAAAGTCGGGCGACGTGATCCTCTTTAAAGGCTCTTATACCGGCACCAATCCCCACGACTTCGTCGACACGATGCGCCTCGTGAAGGTGGACGAGACTCAACTGGTTCTCGAACAAGCCGGCTACACTGTCACCTACCAAAGGAAATAGTATCAGGTGTTACAGTTGGAACTTGAATCTGAAATTTGAAATTAGAAATATTAAATCATTGACATGAAGAAATTAGCTGTCATCGCTTTCGGCGGAAATGCCCTTCTGAGAAGTGGTCAGAATGGTACATGCCAGGAACAGATGCAAAATGTGGCGGATACTTGCCAATCCTTGCTGCCTTTCCTGAAACAAGGTTATAATTTGGTTATCGGTCACGGTAACGGCCCCCAAGTGGGTAATGTGTTGCTCCAGAATGCTGCCGGTGAAAAAGAAGGCATTCCTGCTATGCCTATGGATGTGTGCGGCGCTGAAACCCAAGGCCAGATTGGCTATATGATTGAAATGGGTCTGGAGAAGGTTATGGTGAAGGAAAACATCGATCGTAATGTGGTTACTTTCGTGACCCAGGTACTGGTCGACAAGGACGACCCGATGTTCAAGAATCCCACCAAGCCGGTTGGACCTTACTACACCAAGGAGCAAGCTGAAGCCTATGCCGCCCAAACGGGTGCTATCTATAAGGAAGACCCTAAAGGCAAGGGCTGGCGTAAGGTTGTGGCATCGCCGAAACCCATTGACATTCAAAACGTCAATCTCGTCAAGCGTTTGGCCGAAGAGGGCAATATCGTCATCACCGTGGGTGGAGGTGGCATCCCTGTCATCAAGAAGGATGGTATCCACGTGGGTGTTGAGGCCGTTATTGACAAGGACCTTGCTTCAGCTATGACTGCTATCAAGATTGGTGCCGACGAGTTCTACATCCTTACCGATGTGCCTAAGGTCTACATCAATTTCCGCAAGGAGAACGAGAAGGCTCTGGATACCATCACGGTGGCTGAGGCCAAGGAATATCTTGAAGCAGGCCATTTCACTGAGGGCAGTATGGCACCGAAAATCCGTGCCGCTATCCTCTTCGTTGAGGCTACGGGTCACGAGGCCATCATCACCGAGGCTACACGACTTGGCGACCCGACTTGTGGTACGAGAATCATTGCTTGATAAGAGACAGTGGTTGTGAACTTATGAGAAACTGCGGAGTTAGCTTCGCAGTTTTTTATTTGGAGTATGCCACACTCCAGGCGTAGCGCTTCGCCCTGACGATATACGTCTCCATCCGATAGCCATTGCCGTCAAGAACGTGGTGCAAATCGTCGGTGATGCCTGTGCCTCGAAGTTTCACTACGGCTTCTTTTTTGGTCCAGAATTGGGTGAAGGTCTCTACGGGGTCGGAAGAGGCTCGAATCCAATCAGCTTCGGCGGGGTTCATCGTCTTTCTGACGAGTGACAGGTTGTCTTTTCTGAAACTTTCTATGTCGATGCCGACGGGGGAGAAGTCGACCACGACGGCGATGCCATTCTTGCAATGGCTGAGGTTGAAATAGACTTCGGGAGAATACGTCAGGAATGGTTTTCCGTGCTCGTTGTAGCTGAAAGTCAGATTGGTGATGCCCAAAGGGGCAAGCAACGCTTTCAGCATCAGCCACGACTTGAGGCAGGCAAATTGCCCGAAAAGGTGCTTATAACGAAGTGCCTCCTCGCGGCGTGATGCATCCACCAAGGGTAACATACGCTGCACCTCGGCTTCGGTCACTTGGCTCATATCGTCGAAAAGCGATATCATATATCATTGATTTGGACTGCAAAAGTAGTCATTCTTGGAATATCGAAAAAACAGGCGGTTTCATTTTCATTGAAAAAATCCGCTTTTTTGTTATCAAAATATCCCTTTCGTTTGGATAAATGTTGAGTTGATTGAAAAAAACTATATTTTCGCTCGTTTTTTCAAAGCGTATGGAAAAGAATACAGACAAGGGGAAAACAGTTCAACCTTATGCCGACATTCCACCCCGAACCTTCGACCTTTTGCCAAGATTTGTGGAGAAATATGGCAAGAAGAAAACCATATTTGCCAGCAAGGTAGAGGGCAACTGGAAGAAATATCAGGCTCGCGATTTCTTGAAGATGACGGATACCATCAGTCAGGGGCTGATGGGCTTGGGTGTAGCCAAGGGCGATCGCGTTGCGGTGATTTCCAACAACTGTCCGCAGTGGAACATGGTGGATTTTGCCGTGCAGCAAATCGGAGCTATCCTTGTCCCCATTTATCCTACTGTGCGTCAGAGCGATTATGAACACATCCTGAAACATGCCGAGCCTAAGGTGATTTTCGTCGAAGGTTCGCTGCTTCACAAGAAAATCGTTGGCATTATTGAAACGATGCCTGTGCGTCCCAAGGAGTTTGTCTTCAATCCTGTGGAAGGTATGATGACTTTGCGCGGACTGATGGTTTCGGTGAAAATAGACAAGAAGAGTTTGGCAGCCCTGCAGTCGCGCAAGGATTCCGTCTCCGTCTATGATGTGGCTACCATTATCTATACCTCTGGTACGCTTGGAACTCCGAAGGGCGTAATGCTGACGCATTCCAACCTGATGAGTTGTATTGCTTATTATGGTCCGCATTATCCTGTGCCGAGTTCGCATAAGGTGGTGAGTTTCCTGCCGTTGTCGCATATCTACGAGCGTTCGGTGCTGTACACGCACCTGTATCTCGGCAACTCTACCTATTATGTGGAGAACTTCGGTACTATCATGCGTGACCTCGCCGACGTGAAGCCGGAACATTTCACCACTGTGCCGCGTGTCATCGAGAAAGTGTACAACGGTTTCATGCGCAAGGGCGATAAACTGAAAGGCGCAAAGAAACGCATTTTCCAATGGGCTTTCAAGTTGGCTGAGCGTTACGATGAGACGGGCGAGAAGAACGGTCGTGCTTATCGCTTCAAGCTGTATTGGGCCAACAGGCTGGTCTTCAAGGATGTGAGAAAAGCTTTTGGTGGCCGCTTGGAGTTTATCATCTCGGGTGGTGCCAGCCTGCAGCCGCGTTTGGTGCGTCTGTTTGCTGCTATGGATATTCCGATTATCGAGGGCTACGGCTTGACGGAGACTTCGCCTGTGATTTGCACCAACAGCCTCGCCTTGGGTATCATCAAGGCGGGAACGGTGGGTGTGCCTTGTGGTAGTGTCGACATTAAGATAGACCCCGAAACGGGTGAGATTCTCGTGAAAGGCTCTCCCGTGATGAAGGGCTACTACAAGGACGAGGAGCAAACCAAAATCGCCATTGATGAGAATGGTTACTTCCATACCGGCGATATTGGCGAGTTTGACAAGGACGGACTGCTGAAGATAACGGGACGCATGAAGGAAATCTTCAAGGACTCGATGGGCAAGTACATCTCACCGGCCTTGATTGAAAGCAAATTCACCGAGTCGCCTTTGATCAGCATGATGATGGTGGTTGGAGAGAACCAGAAGTTTGCCGCCGCCTTGATTGTGCCCAACTTTGAGAACCTGAAGAAATGGTGCGAAGAAAACCATATCGCTTTTACTAACATGGCCGACATCATCAAGGACAAGAAGGTGAACGACCGTTACCGCAAGGAGGTGGACCATTACAACAAGTTCTTCGGTGACTACGAGAAAGTGAAGCGCTTCGAGTTGGTGGACCGCGAGTGGACTATAGAAGAAGGTGAAATCACCCCGAGCCTGAAGCTGCGCCGCAAAATCATCGCCGATCATTTCGCCGGACTGATTGACGGAATGTTTGCGGAATAAAAAACAGATGTTTTTAACCCTCTGCCGATAGGAAAATCCGAACGCATTTTTGGTGCAAACAAAATTAATAGTTTTGTTACCAACGAAATTAATAATTTTGTTACCAATGAAATTAATAGTTTTATTGCCAACGAAATTAATAGTTTTGTTTGAGGGATAAATTTCCTTATTTTTGCAGGCGAAATCGTGACAATCAATAGACACTTATGGAATCCTTACCTGCACTATTCTCCGACCTTGCCTTGATTCTTGTTACGGCAGGCATTACTACGGTCATTTTCAAGTGGTTGAAGCAACCCGTCGTGTTGGGCTACATCATCGCCGGCTTTCTCATTGGACCTAATTTTGAATGGTTCCCTGTCATCAAGGATCACACCAGTGTGGAAACCTGGAGCGAAATCGGTATGGTGTTCATGCTGTTCGGCATAGGTTTGGAATTCAGTTTCAAAAAGTTGAAGAAAGTGGGAGGGACGGTAGGCGTTACGGCACTTACCGAGTTGGTGACGATGTGCGTGGTGGGCTTCCTGCTCGGCAAGATGCTGGGTTGGTCGCAGATGGACTGCATCTTCCTCGGAGCCATGCTTTCCATCTCGTCCACTACGATTATCGCCAAAGCCTTCGACGACATGAAACTACACCGCGAGAAGTTCAGCGGCAATGTTATTGGCGAATTGGTGGTTGAGGATCTTGAGGCCGTGCTGCTTATGGTAATCCTGTCAACCCTTGCGGTGAGCAAGACTTTCGATGGTATGCAGCTGGTTTCCAGTATGCTGAAGCTGACGTTCTTCTTGGTGGTGTGGTTTTTGGGCGGCATCTTTTTGGTACCTACGGTGCTGCGTTGGGCCAGAAAGTTCATGACAGAGGAAACGTTGACGGTGTTTTCCGTCGGTTTGTGTTTTCTGATGGTGGTGTTGGCCAATCTGGCAGGTTTCTCTTCGGCTTTGGGTGCTTTCATCATGGGCTCCATCCTGGCAGAAACCCTTGAGGCCGAAGCGATTCATAAGGTTACTACACCTATTAAGAACTTGTTTGGTGCGGTGTTCTTCGTCTCCGTGGGTATGATGGTCGACCCGCAGATTCTGGTCAACTATTGGTGGCAGATTCTCGTGGTGACGTTGGTGTTGCTCCTCTTCAAGCCGCTGAGTAATGTGGTGGGCCGTTTGATTGCCGGATTAGGGCTGAAACAAGCCATGCAAGGTGGCTTCTGCTTCAGCCAAATCGGTGAGTTCTCGTTTATCATTGCCTCGTTGGGATTGAGTTATGGTGTTATCGACGAATTCCTTTATCCTATCATCGTCTCGGTCTCCATCATCACCACTTTCATCACGCCCTACGCCATCAAGGCGGCGGTGCCCAGTTATTTGTGGGTGACACAGCATTTTCCTGAGGGAATGCTGAACCGGCTTGAAAACAGCGACTCGGGCATCAAGGTGAAAAGCGGCCAGAAAGTCAACATGGGCAGTTTCATGGCGCGACAGCTTAAAAACATCGTCATCTATTCTGCCATCATCATTGCTGTGGTGCTGATTAGCTTCTTCATTTGTACCTTCATCATGAAATATGTGCCGCGTCCTTGGGGACCGGCTATCAGCACCTTGGTCAGCATGGTACTCGTTTCGCCTTTCCTTTGGGCGATGGGCTTCAAGCACACTTTGGCGCATACCACCCACAAATTGATGGAAGTTAACCGTTTCAACAAGGGGCTGATACGCTTTGTCTTTATCTTGCGTTTTGTGTTGGTTGCGGTAGCTGCCTATGCCGTCCTCCAGCATTTCCTGAACAATCTGTTCTGGGACAAGCTGAACATCGGGACTCCTTGGTACCATTTCATTAATATTGGTTTTGCGTTGGTCTACACTGTGCTGCTGAGGGTGATGAGTCCCGCGATGAAATTCTACAAGCGTATCGAGGAGAATTTCATGGACAACCTCAACAAACGGCAGCGGGTGCAGGTGTTTGAGATTCCTGAGATTTTGCAGGAGAACTGCCACCTGCAGAAGATGACGCTGAGTCCCGACAGTCCGTATTCAGGCCAATTCATCAAGGATACCGACTTCCGCGATAACTACAACGTGAGTGTGGTGAGTGTGGAGCGCGGCAAGCAGATTTTCGAACTGCCGAAGTCTGACTTCCAGTTGTTCCCTTTCGACAAAGTCACTTTTGTGGGTCATGAGGATCATCTGAGGCTGTTGCTTCCAAGGGTTGAGCTATTTGATGACCAGTTGATTCATGAACATGAAGAGAGTGAGGTAGACCTCTATAAGGTAGAAGTTGAGCCCGACAGCCCCATCATTGATGTTGCCCTGATGGATTCCGGATTGGCCGACAAGTACGATGCTATGGTAATCGCTATTGAGCGTGATGGACACTTTATACTGAATCCCTCGGCCCGTATCACTTTCAAACCCGCTGATTTGGTGTGGTTTGTGGCGCAGAAAGACAAGGCTGAGAAACTGATGCGGATGCGAGCTGCTGACCTGAAAGCCGATATCCAAAATTTCTAACTAATGATAGTCTGTATCGCCGAAAAGCCAAGCGTCGCCCGCGACATTGCCAAGGTGCTGGGTGCCAACACAACCCATGAGGGGTATATGGAGGGCAACGGCTATCAGGTGACATGGACTTTCGGTCACCTTTGCACCTTGAAGGAGCCCCACGACTATACCGACCAATGGAAGGCATGGACCTTGAGCCGTCTGCCGATGATTCCGCAACGTTTCGGCATCAAGCTGATTGATAACAAGACCTACGAGAAACAGTTCCACATCATCGAGTCGTTGTTTCAGAAAGCTGACAGTATTGTGAACTGCGGCGATGCCGGGCAGGAGGGCGAACTCATCCAACGTTGGGTGATGCAGAAGGCTGCGGTGCATTGTCCCGTGCAGCGTTTATGGATTAACTCGATGACGGAAGAGGCTATCCGCGAGGGTTTCAGCAACTTGAAGGATCAGTCGGAATACCAGTTGCTTTACGAGGCGGGGCTCTCACGCGCCATCGGCGACTGGCTGTTGGGTATAAATGCCACGAGGCTCTATACCTTGAAATACGGACAGAATCGTCAGATACTCTCCATTGGTAGGGTGCAAACGCCTACCTTAGCCCTGATTGTCAACCGCTATCACGAGATTGTCAACTTCAAACCCGAACAGTACTGGTTGCTCTCAACGGTCTATCGCGACACCCTATTTAACATGGTGGTTAGTGATATTGAAGACTCGGACAGCAACGAGAAGAACCGCAACCGCATCAAGAACGAGGAAGAGGGACGCAAGGCATTGGAGTCGATTAGAGGCAAGGAGTTTGAGGTGACTGGAGTGCAGAAGAAAAACGGCACCGAGGCACCGCCGCGCCTTTACGACCTCACCTCACTGCAGGTGGAGTGCAATAAGCATTACGGCTTCTCCGCCGAACAGACCTTGCAGACCATTCAGAGCCTTTACGAGAAGAAATACACCACCTATCCACGCGTCGACACCACCTATCTGAGCGACGACATCTATCCGAAATGTCCCGATATTCTGGCCAAGCTGACCAACTATGCCGAATACACGGCACCTTTGGCGGGCAAGAAACTGCCCAAGAGCAAGAAGGTGTTCGACAACAGCAAGGTCACCGACCACCATGCTATCATTCCCACGGGAGTGGTGCCGACGGGCCTTAGCTTTGCAGAAGAAAGAGTCTACGATGAGGTCTGTCGCCATTTCATTGCCGTGTTCTATCCCGACTGCAAGTTTGCCACCACCACTGTGTTGGGAAAAGTTGGGGAAGTGGATTTCAAGGCTACGGGCAAGCAGATTTTGGAACCCGGTTGGCGTGAGGTCATCAAGCCCGTGAAGCAGGAAGAAGAGAAGAAAGAAGGGCAGGAGGACGAGGAGAAGACTTTGCCCGTGTTCACCAAAGGCGAACGCGGGCCACACAACCCGCAGTTGGCTGAGAAGTGGACACAGCCTCCCAAGCCTTACACCGAAGCCACTTTGCTCCGTGCTATGGAAACGGCAGGCAAACTGGTTGACGACGAGTCGCTGCGCGAGGTGATGAAGGAGAACGGCATCGGAAGACCTTCCACACGGGCGGCCATCATCGAAACGCTGTTCAAGCGCAACTATATCCGCAAGATACGCAAGAGCCTCGAACCCACGCCCACAGGGATAGAACTTATCGGCCTTATCCACGAGGAACTGTTGAAGAGTGCCGAGCTCACAGGCATTTGGGAGAAGAAGCTCCGCGAGATTGAGCAGCACAAATACGAAGCACGCCAGTTCCTCGAAGAGTTGAAACAGATGGTGACGGAGATTGTCTCCGTCGTGATGCAGGACAACAGCAACCGTCGCGTGGCGGCTACTGTAGCAGAAGAGAAGCCTAAGAAGTCGGCTGCCAAGAAGACCACTGCCACCAAAGCTTCACCTTCCAAGAAATCTTCAACGCCCCAATCCAATCAAGCCCTGTCTGTCTCCAATGCGGCAACAGCTAATCCCGACACCCTTGTCGGCCAACCTTGTCCGCTATGTGGCAAAGGGCATATAATAAAAGGTAAAACCGCCTACGGCTGCTCCGAATGGCGAAACGGATGCGGATGGAGAAAGTTATATTGACAGACAAGTTTTATAATAGGAATAGTTGTGTAATAAAACTTAAATTGTATTTTTGCAAGTCGAACAAACAAAACTAATGATAGTGTTGATGAAAGACAAAATTATAGAGCAATTCAATCGGTTTCGAAACCTAATCCTGTATGGGATAATAGGTGGATTTTGTGCAACACTTGATTTTGGAATTTACACCTTATTATGCTATTTCAATATTATGCCCTATCTATGGGCTAATGTGATTAGCACACACATTGGTATCTTCACATCTTTTTTCCTTAACCGTTCGATTAACTTTAAAGTGAAAGACAAAACACCGCAACGTTTTGCTTCGTTTTATTTGGTTGGAATGACGGGACTTGGACTAAGTTCTCTTTTGTTATGGCTTATGGTGGATATGGCTGGGTGGAACAAATTGATTTGTAAATTGATAACAATAGTATTTGTGTCTTTAATGCAATTCCTTCTAAACAAACACATTACATTCAAAAAATGAAATAATGGATAATCTATACATAGTAATGCCGGCTTACAATGAAGCGGCAAACATTGAAGAAGTTATAAAACAATGGCATCCCGTATGCGAGAAGATTGCAGCGGAAGGCAATAAGGCGAGATTGATAATTGCTAATGACGGTAGTAAGGATGACACCTATCAGATTATGCTACAGTTGTGTGAGAAATATCCATTCTTGAATCCAATAGACAAGCCAAATTCGGGGCATGGCGCAACTGTGCTTTTCCTATATCGTCATGCAATTGCTGAGGATGCTGACTTTGTTTTTCAGACCGACAGTGATGGGCAGACTTTGCCTGAAGAGTTTTGGCAGATGTGGAAACATCGTCATGAGTTTGATTTTCATATTGGCACGCGAGGAGGAAGACAGGATGGGGCCAGTCGTGTGTTTGTGACCAAGACTCTCCGTTTGGTTGTTTGGCTGATGTTTCATGTTTGGGTAAAGGACGCCAACACTCCTTTTCGCTTGATGAATACTAAGCGTTTGCAAGCTATTTTGCAATACATCCCAAATGATTTCTTTTTGACTAATGTTGCAATAAGTGCTATTGCTGTGAAGAAGAATGAGAAAATAGCATGGTATCCTATTACATTCCGTCCTCGTCAAGGAGGGGTGAACAGTATTAATATGAAACGGATTGTTAAAATTGGGTTAAAAGCTATAGGAGATTTTAGGGAAATAAATAGAATGGTGAAATGAAAAAGCTTTACCAATTGTTTGATCGGAGTTGTGGCAACCAGTGGTTTCCATTGTTTTTTGTTTTAATTGCAGCTGTTTTTTTGCTGTTTTATTCGTTCTCGACATCGCCATTGTTTTTGAATGACGGTATGGATAGTGCAGTTTTCAAAACGATGGGACTTGCTGTTTTGAAAGGGAAGATTGTATACGTTGATATTTTTGACCATAAAGGTCCAATTTTGTATTTTATAAATGCTTTGGGACAATGGCTGATTCCAGGCCGTTTAGGAATTTTTTTGTTGCAAGTAATCGGATTGAGTGTGTCCCTGTTGTATATGTTTAGGATATCTAGGCTTTTTGTCAATAATGCTCTTTCTTTATTTGCGGTTTTGCTTGCATTGTTTATTTTTGGGGGGATTATCCAAGAAGGTAACCAATGTGAAGAATGGATGATGTATTTCTTTTGTATAGCCTTTTATTATGTATTGGTATATTTTGTCAGTAAGTCAGATAAGCAACATCCTTTAAAATATAGTTTTGTATATGGCTTTTGTTTTGCTGTTACCTTTTTTATCCGTCCTAATGATGCTGTTGGGGTTGTCGGTGGTATTATGATGGGGTTGACAATTTGGCTGATATATAAGAAAGACTTTAAAGGATTGGCACTTAATGTCCTGTGTTTTATGGGGGGAGCTGCTGTGGTGACAATACCTGTCCTGTACTATTTTGCTTATCATCAAGCCCTCGGTGATTTATGGTATGGATTGATAGGCTTTAATAAAAGCTATTCCGGAGGTGGTAAACAATTGATAATATCAGTTTTCCAGAGTGAAAAAACAGCATTGGCACTGGTCTTTATTTCTTTGGTTTTGTTGGTTCGTGAAGTTGACAGATATCGTATTATTCTATTAGTTTTGTGTCCAGTTATTTTTATTGAATGGATTATGATGGGTTCGAGCTATTTCCATCATTATTATATTTCAATATTACCTATTTATTTGTTGTATTTGCTTTTTGTTATATTGTTATTGGTAAGGAAACAAAAAAAATGGAATTTGATTGTTTTGTCTATGGGTATTCTGTTTTTGAGTGCACATATTGGAACTGCATCAACGATTAATTTGGCAACAAAGAATATAATATATAGATTAGTGACTTTTGCTCATGGTCGTTCATATTATAGAATTTATGATTTTTATGCAGAAACGGATTCGTTGTTGTCAATAATTCCAGAAAATGAAATAGATAGTGTATGGAATTATAATTTAAAATGGTCAGGGGGAGATGTCAGTAGTTGTTCTGCGTTCTCAAGTCTATGGCATAAGGGAATTGTGCAATGTAATTTGATTACATACGGAAGCAATGCGGATTTACGTAAGAAAGACGACCTTTCGGTTAAGAAGCCGTTATGGATAGTCCTAGATGGTAATGAGATTGATGAGAATCATGATATAAAATCAATCAATTATATTTCTTCGTATTATCGATTTGTTGCGAAGACTGACACGACAATTTGTAATTTGAACTTGTATCGTAGGAAATGAAACCATTCCATTATCTTATCATCGGTTCGGGCCTGTATGGAGCCACCTTTGCCTGTCAAGCCAGGCAGGCGGGCAAACGTTGCTTAGTGGTGGAGAAACGCTCCCATCTTGGAGGCAATGTGTATTGCGAACAGGTTGAAGGTATCAATGTGCATCAATACGGGGCGCATATTTTCCATACTTCCAATCAGGAAGTTTGGGACTTCGTCAATCGGTTTGTCGCGTTTAACCGTTACACCAACTGTCCTGTGGCTTCTTATAAAGGGCGACTGTATAATCTGCCGTTCAATATGAACACATTCTACCAGATGTGGGGCGTGACAAGGCCGGAAGAAGCTATGCGGAAAATTGAAGAGCAGAAAGCCCTGGAAAACAAGGCTTCCGACAGCGAACCGCAAAACCTTGAGGAACAAGCCCTGCGTCTGGTGGGCAGGGATATTTATGAAGCACTCATCAAAGGCTATACCGAGAAGCAGTGGGGCAGACCCTGCACCGAATTGCCGGCGTTCATTATCCGCCGTTTGCCGCTGCGTTTTGTGTTCGATAACAATTATTTCAATGACACCTATCAAGGGATTCCCGTTGGGGGCTACAATGCACTCATTGAGGGTTTGCTGGATGGTATCGAAACCCGATTGAACATCGATTTCCTCGCGCATCGTGAACTGACCGCTTTGGCGGAAAAGGTGATTTATACGGGACCCATCGATGCGTTCTACGATTATCGTTTCGGCGCTTTGTCCTACCGTACGGTCTGTTTTGAGCAAGAGGTCTTAAACACACCTAACTTTCAAGGCAATGCCGTTGTGAATTATACCGAAAGAGAAGTGCCTTTCACCCGCATCATCGAGCATAAACACTTTGAGAGCTTTGGACAAGCGGTATACGACAATCCCAAAACGGTGATTTCCAAGGAATACAGCATCGAGTTCAAGGCGGGTATGGAACCCTATTATCCTGTGAACGACGAGCGGAACACTGCGTTATACAACCAATACAAGGCTTTGGCCGATCAGGAAGAGAAGGTCTTCTTCGGAGGCCGCTTGGCGGAATACAAATACTATGATATGGCTCCCACGATAGCGCGGGCTTTGGAACTGGTGAGGCGTTTAACTCTCAACTAATCTCCAGCGTCTTCTTGCAAATCTCAATCTCTTCGGGGTCGCCGGTGTATTTCCCGTAGTCGTCACTGAGTTTCACCACCTTTTTCCATGTACGTTTCTCTGTAATCTTGGCGGCGGTGAGTTTCACCACGATATTCATGGCTTTCACGTTGTCGATGTCGCAGGTGAGGTGGGTGCCGATGCCGTAGGAGTCTTGCATCCTGCCGTTTACCGCCTCGTGGATGGCAATAGCCTCGTCGACATTGAGTCCATTACTGAAGATGATGGATTTGTGAGCTGGGTCGATGCCGAGTTCCTTGTATTTCTCAATAATCTCCTCCAAAGCCTCATAGTTGTCGCCGCTGTCAACGCGTAGACCGTCAAACAGCTTGGCGTGCAGGGTGGTGAAGTTCTGGAAGAAGGCCTTGCGGGTGTAGGTGTCATAGAGGAACACACCCAAGCTGCCGGCATACACCTCCTGCCAGTATTCCATCGCGAGGTAGTTGGCCTCGTTGTAGCCGTAGAGTGAGCAGGTCTCGATGAACTGGTGGCTCATCGTTCCGATGGGCAGCAGGTCGTATTTCATCGCCAAAAGCACGTTGCTGGTACCTACAAAACAAGTCTTGGTGAACTGCTTTTGTGCCGCTATGAAACTCTGTATTACTCTTTCCTGATGCTCGAAAGAGAAGCGCCGGCGTGTGCCGAAGTCGCTGAACTTGACACCGTTGCCGATGAGACGGATGGCTTTGTCGTAGGATTTCTTGTATTCCTTCTCAGCATCGTAATGCTCAAACTCGCCTTTCAGTTCATGCATCAACTCGGAGACGGTAGCCAAGATGGGCATCTCCCAGAAGACGGTGCGCCACAACAGCCCCGTGACAGTGATGTGCAGATGACCCTCTGCATCCTGACTCACCTCGACTTCCGAAGGCCTCATGTGGAAACCTTTCAGGAAGGTGAAGAACCACAGGGGGAAGTAATAGCACTTCCGCTTCATGAAACGCACTTCCTCGTCGGTGATGCGGATATTGCTGTAGCTGTTGAACAGCTCACGCAGCTTCTCGGCGAAGCCTTCGGGATAGACCGTATTGTTGCGGTCGACGAAGGTGTATTGTCCCATCGCACGGGGGAACTTCTGCAGGTAGGCGTAGCACACGCTGAAGGTATACAGGTCGTTGTCTAACAGGCTGGTGATAATCTGTCTCATGTTTATAATTTGCTTATGATACTTTTGACTTTATCGGATATGTACTTCACGGAGTTGGTAGTGTTTTCAAGCACTTGAACGAGGTCTTTGCGCTTGATGATTTCGGTAAGGCTGTAGTCCTGTTTGAACAGCTTGTTGATGTAGCTGCCGTAAAGCTCGTCGTTGTCGTGTTCCAGCGACTTGATTTCGTGGCAGAGGCGGGCTATCTCCTTGCTTTTGTTGTACATCTCAGGCAGGTCGGTGATGATGCTTCTGAGGTTTTCTGCGGCAAACATGATGTTTTCTGCCATCGTGGTAAGGTCTGGGTCCACAGCGAGGAAACGGCGCGTGAGGATGATGTTGGCCGAGTCGTCGATGCGGTCGAGGAAGGTGTCCATCATCTCGGCGAGTTCATGCACGTCCTCGCGCTCAAAGGGAGTAAGGACGGTGTTGAAGAGTTGGCTGTAGAAGTCGCGAAGGACTTCGTCACCTAAAGTCTCGTAACTCTTGATTTCCTTCTTTAGGGCTTCCAAGCGCGTCAGGTCGGTCTCAATCAGCATCTGCCGGAGTAGCTTGGCGGCTTTCTCGATATACTCTGCCTGCTTCTGGTAGAGCGGGTAGAACTTATTCTCCTTGGGGACGAAAAACTGGAAGAAACTGTTGAGGCTCATAATCAGATGGGTAAGAGGTGTAACAACAGGTTAAGTATGCCGCCGATAATCAAAGGCACGGGAATGGTCAAAACCCACGAGAGGACGATGCGCTTGGCGGTAACCCACTTGACGGACTTCATGCCGTCGGTGAGGCCCACGCCGATGACGCCGCCCGTGATGGTATGCGTCGTGCTGACCGGGATGCCCATGAACGAAGTGGCTATCAAGGTGGTGGCGCCGGCAAATTCAGCTGAGAAACCCCTGACGGGGGTAATCTTGGCCAAACCGCCGCCCATGGTCTTGATGACGTTCTTGCCGCCAATCAGGATGCCGAGCGACATGATGATGTAGCAGACAACAGCCAGCGAATCAGGAATATGGAAGGATTGGCTGCTGTCATAGAAGTTGCTGATGAAGTTCTTCATCTCGGGACTGACGCCTTGCGTGGTGAACACGCTGGCCATCAGCACGGCGATGATACCCATTGTCTTGGGTGCGTCGTTCGAACCATGACCTACGCAGAAAGCCGCTGTGGAAAAATGCTGCAGCATCTTGAAGGTTTTATCGACCCGTTTGCGGGGACTGTTCTTGAAGATTCTCAAGAAGAAACATTCGAGGAAAAATCCCAGAAACAGACCGATGAGCGGCGACAGGACGATGAACAGCAGGGTGAGCAGGATAGGGGTCATGTGAAGCACCGAAGAGCCATTGACAAACCAAGCGGCCCCGATGATGCCGCCGATGAGGGCGTGCGAGGTGGAGATAGGCATTCCGCTCTTGGTGCAAACGGCCACCCAGATGGCGGCACCCACCAAAGCAGATAAAATAAGGTAGGGGTCAATGACGTTTTGGTCGGCGAAGTTGGCCATCGTGTTACCCACGGCGAACTGCTGGTTGAACACCAAGCGGATGATAATGAAAGCGGTGAACTCCCAGAACGAGGCCCAGATGATGGCCTGTATCGGCGTCATCACCTTGGTGGCGATGATGGTCGAGATAGAGTTGGCCGCGTCGTTCATGCCGTTGAGGAAGGTGAAGACGAAGGCCAGGATAATCGACAGGATGACGGCTATGGTAAGGAGGTTCATCACGATTCTTTTATGATTAGGCTTTTCACGGTGGTGGTCACGTCCTTGGCGCGGTCGGTGGTGTCTTCCACCACTTGGGCTATCTCCTTGTATTTCAGTAGCTCAATCTCGTCTTTCTCGTTCTCGAAGAGATAGGAGATGTAGTCGCCATAGATGTCGTCGACAGCATGTTCGATAAGGGTCACCTTCTGGCACAGCTCGCTGATTTGCTGGTGGTTCTTGCCGAGGTCGTCAAGCAGGCCGAAGATTTCCATCATGATGTTGGCATCCTCGTGGATGTTGTCGATGATTTCCTTGATTTGCTTGTCAATCTTGTTGGGATTGTACATCAGGATGGTCTTGGCCGAATGGTTGATGAAGTCGAGAAATTTGTCGAGGTCCATAGCAAGGGCGTTCATGTCCTCGCGGTCGAAGGGGGTGACGAAAGCACCGTTGAGCTCGATGTAGAACTCGCGCAGCAGCTCGTCGCCAGTCGATTCCTGTTTCTTGATCATTCGGGTGAGCAGGCGTCGTTCGTCGGGGTCGTCGCTCTTGACGAGTTCCTTGAGGTACTTGGCTGCAATCTGCGCCGTTTCAGCCTGTTTGGCGTAGGTGGGGAAGAAGTTTTTCTCGCGTTTCTCCCGTGTGAATAGGTTGTTCAGTCCCATCGTGCAATGGTTTTGAAATCGTTAATTCAACGAAGTTAATTTTGGGGGCAAATATAGGGAAAAAATCTATCCGTTGCACAATGTGGTTTATTTTGCTGCCACACCGCATAAATGGAACAGTACCCTGGCGCCCACGTTGCCGTCCCAGTCGCCGCCATCGGGGGCGGGGGAGACCTCGCAGAGGTCGAAGCCGATGATGTCCTTGCCGGCCTCGCGGATGCGGTTGAGGAGGTACATCAATTCCTCGTATTCCAGTCCACCCGGAACGGGTGTGCCCGTGTTGGGGCAGAGCTTCGGGTCTAAGGCATCAATGTCGATAGAGAGGTAGACCTCTTCGGGCAAGGCCTCAATCATCTCGTCCACGATGGACTTCCAAGTGGCACCTTCGTACATCTTGCGGCGGCAGTCGCGGTCGAAGAAGACGCGGATGCGTTCAGGCTGACTCTCAGCCAATTCCTTCTCCTGATGGCAGTAGTCGCGTATGCCTACTTGCACCAGCCGTTTCAAGTTCTCAAACTTCAACGTGTTGAAGAAGATGGAGGCGTGCGAGTATTTGAAACCCTCGAAAGCATCGCGCAGGTCGCAGTGGGCGTCAGCATGAAGGATGCCGTATTCTGCACCTATGCTATTAAGGTACTGGTGATAGGCGAGGGGACAGCTGTGGTCGCCGCCCAACAGTCCCACCACCTTGCCTTGCGTCTTCCAGTAGGCGATGCGCTCCCTGAGCCAAGTGTTTTTCTTCTCTGTGGCCACTTCGATGCGTGCATAGATTTCTGCGTACTTTTCCAGCTCGTCGTCCATCGTGCCTTCATAGAGGGCGTTGATGACATCCTCGCTCAGCGGGGCCATCTCATCATGGAGCTCCCTCAATTCCTTGGGAAACTCGTCCATCCAGATGCCTTTCTGCCACAGGTCGGGATAGTCGTGGTGGCAGAGGTCGACTTGCATTGAAGCCTCCATAACGGCTGCGGGACCGTCCACTGTCCCTCTGTTATAACTCGTGGTCAGTTCCCATTCCACGGGGATGATGATGATTTGTGCCTCCTCAGCGGAGCAAGGCAGGCCGTAGATGCCCGAATCGGCAACGGCGGCGGCATTAGGGTCGAAAGTGCTGTTTTCCATTGATGCTTGAATTTTTCGGCAAAGGTAGGAATTATCTTGTATTGATTGAACCAAGACAGCTGAAAAAGAATGATTATCGCAGCGATAATCCAGCGGAAATCATGCATCTGCCTAACCATGTTTTGGATAGGAACATCATCAGCGACAGTCGACTTGCTTCCTTAGTGTAATGCCCCTCGCGCAAGGCGTTTCTGAACTTCACAGCCTGGCTGTAGGCTTCAGGGACCTTGGGATGGCGGAGGAAGTAACCGCAGAAGCCGTTGAAGTAGATATGGGCTTCTCTGCCTCCGTCGCCTTCGTTCAGGTTGTCCGCTATAGTGCTGTATATCACGTCGAGATGCGGACTCTTTTTTGCCTTTGCCGTTCCCATAGAGATGGAATCCGGACGCTGGCGGTAGTGATAAGTGACATCGGGGATGACGCATAGATGGGAGAGGTGCTTCAGCAGGAAGAAATCCCAAAGGATGTCCTCCCAAAGCAATCCTTCCACGAAACACAGGTCAATGTGGCTCAGGAAGTTGCGTTGGATGAGCTTGTTCCAGGCGAACACGTTGTGTTTTTTCTTTCCGAAGACGAAGCGGCGCACCTCGTCGTTAGTCTTGAATTCCATTTCAGTGCTCTGGTGGTTTTGTGTCGGTTGTGGCTCAGGGAAACACTGGTGTTGTCCGGTCACCAGCTCGATGCTTGGGTCGTTTAGCATGGGCTTCAGCAATTTTTCGATGCTGTCGGCAGGCAGCATATCGTCGCTATCGAGGTAGAACACGTAGTCGCCTGTGGCTGCAGCAGTGCCTGTGTTGCGTGCAGCCGAAAGCCCTCGGTTGTGCTCATGGTGCAGGATGATGAATTTGATGGGGCCTTGATAGTCGGCTATCAGGTGCTCGCATTTCTCGATGCTGTCGTCGGGTGTTCCATCGTCGACGATGATGCATTCCAAATGGGGGTAGGTCTGCGCCATCACCGATTTGATGCTGCTTTCTATGTAGTCGGACACTTTGAAGACGGGCATGATGATGGAGACGGTTGTCATGGTTATGAGGGTTTAGGATTGGTTCGACAAAAATAGGGAAAAAAATTGTCTTATACTGAAATCAAAATCAGGAAAAGACAGGGGGCTGTCCCAGTGTCCCAATGTGCCGTCTGTCCCACCTTTCCCTATAGGGAAAGTGGGACAGCGTGGACAGGGACACTTTTGGACAGAAAGTTATTTGTACAAATATCTTTTTTACTTCATGTCGGAAATGTTGTGTATTTTTGCATCGGATAAAGGTTCTTAGGTTTTACTCCCCCTTTACTCAAACATTACTGAAACTTTACTCAAATTTTACTCAAATTCTTGGTTCTTCCGCAATTTAGTTGAAAGAGACGACTTCCTTGGTCATGTGGAGTATGGGTGGCAATACAAAAATCCAATTAGCCAAACCGAAAAAAACTCATGCTTTTTGTCAATTTAACTAATTGAA
>Ga0310690_10004193_pt1 | contig 20758 bp, 13 predicted proteins | sample AusTroGonzalo_MG_2_FD_207661 | JGI IMG/M metagenome (GOLD analysis project Ga0310690, IMG submission 207661) | Bovine rumen microbial communities from tropical cattle in Woodstock, Queensland, Australia - Gonzalo_04 (v2) (version 2) | ecosystem: Host-associated > Mammals > Digestive system >...
CCGGTACAGGTAAGGTTAAGAGACATCACGCTTACCACAGCCACATTCTGACAAAGAAGACCAAGAAGCAGAAGCGTAACTTGGTAGGTTCAACAATCGTTGATCAGACCAACATGAAGCAGGTTCGCGACCTGTTGTGTCTCCGTTAATTAACCCTATTGTCTAACAGTTAAAGTACAGAAATTATGCCAAGATCAGTAAATCACGTTGCATCAAGAGCAAAGCGTAAGAGCATCCTGAAACTTACACGCGGTTACTTTGGAGCCCGCAAGAATGTTTGGACAGTAGCGAAGAATACCTGGGAGAAAGGTCTCACCTATGCTTATCGCGATCGTCGTAACAAGAAGCGCAACTTCCGCGCTCTGTGGATCCAGCGTATCAACGCTGCCGCTCGTCTCGAAGGTATGAGCTACTCTAAGCTCATGGGCGCTCTTTCAAAGGCTGGTATCGAGATTAACCGTAAGGTGCTCGCCGACCTCGCCCTCAACAACCCCGAGGCTTTCAAGGCTATCGTTGAAAAGGTTAAGTAAAACAGATTTTACTAAGAGATTGAATGGGTCGTCAGAAATGACGGCCCATTCTTTTTTCGTTGAAGTCAGATTGTCGTAAAAAGTGTTGATTTTTTGAAATATTATCGCATTTGCGTTGATAAAAGTAAAAAAAATACGATTTAAATACGTTTTTAGTAAAAAAATAGTTGCTAATAGAAAAAAATGTATTAATTTTGCAGGTCGAAATTAAACAGGGTATAGAAATGTCATAACTAGACAGACCATAAACTGTGAGAATGAACGAAGAAAATAAAAATAAGATTGAAAAGATTTAGGAAAACTTTATGGAGAAAAGACTAACAGCATTCTTGGTTGGGCTGTTCCTCTCATTGGGAGTGGCGATAGCTCAAGACAAGATTACGGGAACAGTTATCTCGCAAGATGATGGTGAGCCGATTATCGGTGCTACTGTCAAGGTGGCTGGTAGTTCGCAGGGTGTAACCACCAATGTGGACGGTAAATTCACCATTACGGTACCAGCGGGTAAAAAACTGGAATTCAGTTATATTGGTTATAAGACTCAGCGCTTAACGCCGAAGAACGGTATGAAAGTGACCATGGAGTCTGATTCCAAGTTAATTGAAGAAGTTGTGGTGACTGGTGTGGTTAAGCAGGATAAGCGTATGTTTACCGGTTCGGCCACAAAGATTGACGCCGAAAAAGCAAAACTTTCGGGTATGGCGGATGTGAGCCGTTCACTCGAAGGTCGTGTGGCTGGTGTTCAGGTGACCAACGTTTCTGGTACTTTCGGTGCCTCACCAAAGATCCGTGTTCGTGGTGCCACTTCCATCTATGGTAACTCAAAGCCTTTGTGGGTTATCGATGGCGTTATCTACGAAGATAATGTGGATGTATCGGCTGATGAGTTGGCCTCTGGTGATGCCAAGACGCTGATCTCGAGTGCTGTGGCTGGTCTGAACTCTGACGATATCGAGTCGTTCACAGTACTGAAGGATGGTAGTGCTACCTCTATCTATGGTGCTCGTGCTATGGCAGGTGTGATTGTTATTACTACCAAGAAGGGTGGTAAGGGACGCGCTTCTGTGAATTATACTGGTGAGTTTACAACCCGCTTGAAACCCAGCTATCGCGACTATAACATCATGAACTCTCAGGAGATTATGGGTGTTTATAAGGAAATGGCTGATAAGGGTTGGCTCTCTCTGGAGAATCTGGTGAACTCGCAGAATACTGGTATCTATGGTTATATGTATCAGCAGCTGCGTAACTACGATGCCATTACAGGAACCTTTGGACTGGAAAATACAGAGGCTGCCCGTAATGCCTACCTGCAGGAGGCTGAGTTCCGTAATACGGACTGGTTTGACCTGTTGTTCTCAAATAGTGTTCAGCAGAACCATTCGATAAGTATCTCTGGTGGTACAGACCGTTCGTCCAGCTACTTCTCTATGTCGTTGATGAACGACCCCGGCCAGTATATCAGTGCTTCAAAAGTACAGCGTTATACATTTAATGGTAATACGTCGTATGACATTCTGAAGAACCTGACCGCCCGTCTGGCTGCTCAGGGTTCATTCCGTAATCAGGAGGCTCCTGGTTCTTTGAATCAGAGTGTTGATGTGGTGACTGGTGAGGTGAAGCGTGACTTCGATATCAACCCGTTCAGTTTCGCTATGAATACCAGCCGCTGTCTGGATCCTAATATCAGCTATACACGTTTCTATTCTCCGTTCAACATCTTTGATGAGCTGGAAAATAACTATAATGATATTGACGTTCATGAGTTGATGTTCCGTGCTGAGCTGGAGTACAAACCCATTAAGACTGTGACACTGTCAGGTTTGATTTCTACTCGTTTGTCGCAGACCCGTCGTCAGCACAATGTGATGGATAACTCAAATCAGGCCAATGCATATCGTGCTGGTGTTGATGCCCAGGATGACAACTCTACCATTCGTTACAGTAACCCCTTGCTCTATACTGACCCTGACAATGAACTGGCTCTTCCTGAGTCTGTGCTGCCTGAGGGTGGTATCAAGTACCAGTACGACGATAAGATGCGTTCAAACAACTACCGTTTCATGGCAGACTATCGTGATGTCTATAACGATGTGCATGTGGTAAATGCTCTTATTGGTACGGAACTTTCAACCGTTCGTCGTACTGCTACGACCTGGACTGGTTGGGGCTATCAATATAATAATGGTGGTATTGTCTATACCCCATATCTCTGGTTGAAACAGCGTAATGAGGAGAATACGGATTACTTTAGTGAATCGTTCACTCAGACTAATACCTTAGCTTATTATACACAGGCGGTATATAGTTATGACCAGCGCTATACCATCAACGGAACATTCCGCTATGAGGGTACCAACCGTCTGGGTAAGAACCGCAGCAGCCGTTGGCTGCCTACTTGGAATATCTCAGGTAGCTATGATATGTTCAATGAGAAGTTCATGGAAAACTTCCATTCATGGCTGTCACAGTTGAAGTTACGTGTGTCATACTCTCTGACTGCTGATACGGGTCCCTCTTATGTTACGAATGCTATGGCCATCTATAAGACCAAGAATACATGGCGTCCGTTTACTTCTGCTGCTGAGTCGCAGATTTATATCGCTGACCTTGCGAACACAGAGTTGACTTATGAGAAGAAGCATGAGTTCAATATTGGTGTTGACTTTGGCTTCCTCCGTGACCGTATTGCCGTGAACTTTGATGCTTACTGGCGTAATAACTATGATCTGATTGGTGCCGTCTTTACACAGGGTTCTGGTGGTCAGATTCAGAAGATGGCCAATGTGGCTGACATGCGTTCACGTGGTGTAGAATTAGGTATCTCTACTGTCAATATTCAGAATAGCCAGTTCAAGTGGACATCTGACTTTGTTTATTCGTTCGCTAAGAACGAGATTACCTCACTGGAGACTTCCAGCCGTGCCATTGACCTCGTCAGCGGTCAGGGTTACGCACTTGAAGGTTATCCTGTTCGTTCGTTGTTCAGTTACAAATTCGGTGGTTTGAACAGTGAGGGTCTGCCTCAGGTTTATAACGAGAAGGGTGAACTGACCGTTGGTGATGTTAATTTCCAAGAGACATCAAATCTGACTGACTACCTGATCTACGAAGGTCCGTCAGACCCCACATGGTATGGTTCGTTCAATAACTCGTTCACCTATACCTTTAATAAAGCAGGTAAGCTGAATCTTGACGTGTTTATCACTTATTCTGGTGGTAATAAAGTACGCCTTGACCCTGTATTCTCATACGGCTATAGTGACCTGTCGGCACTGCCCCGTGAGTTCAAGAACCGCTGGATGGTTTCAGGTGATGAAGCTTTGACAGATATTCCTGTTATTGCCTCTCGCAACCAGCTGGACCGTTATGGTTCTACGGCTCTCCGTACGGCTTATAATGCCTACAACTATTCTTCTGCCCGTATTGCCAAGGGTGATTTCGTCCGTCTGAAAGAAGTTGCTCTTACCTATACCTTCCCGAAGGAACTGCTTGGTAAGACCAAACTGCTGAATACGGCATCTGTTAAGCTGGCTGCCACCAACCTGTGTCTGCTCTATGCTGACAAGAAGTTGAATGGACAGGATCCTGAGTTTATTAATTCAGGTGGTGTGGCATCTCCTATTACCAAGCAATTCACTGCTACTGTACGTTTGGGCTTCTAACCATCTTACACAATATGAAATTGACAATTGAATAAGAGAACAATGATGATTAAAAATATTAAAACAATACTGTTGGCAGGATTTGTAGGTTTCGGTGCCAGTGTATCTTTCACCTCTTGTGATAGTATACTCGACGAGGTGCCCGATAACCGTACAGAGATTGATTCTCCTGAGAAGGTGGCTCTCCTGCTCGTTTCTGGTTATCCACAGGCAGTACCTGCTGTGGTTTGTGAGTTGAGTGGTGATAACTACGTTGATAACAACGTTGTAAAGCCCGGTATTCACCGTGCACCATTCCAGGATTTCCACTCTGAGGCATACGCTTGGGGTGATATTGTGAACTATAGTACTGGTGATGACGATACACCTTATCAGACATGGGAACAGTACTACTATGGTATCGCTACATGTAACCACGCTATTGATGCCATGAGAGGAATGAGTTCTGATCCTGCAAATGATCCTAAGTTGGCTCACTCATGGGGTGAGGCTCATGTGCTTCGCGCTTACCTGCACTTCGTGTTGGTTAACGTGTTTGCCGAGGCCTATAAGGATGATACTCAGAGCGCTTCTGATGCCGGTATTCCTTATGTTACCGAGCCTGAGCAAGTTGTGAGCGTTGACTATGGACTGGCCAAGTATCGTCATAGCGTGAAGGAAACTTATGACTTGATTGAGAAGGACCTCCTTGAGGGTATTGACCTGATTGATGACTCAAAATATAAGGTGCCTGCTTACCACTTTAATAAAAATGCAGCCAATGCTTTTGCTACCCGCTTCTATCTCTATAAGCGTGACTACGACAAGGTTATCAAGTATGCTAATGCTGCTTTGGGTGGCACCGCATCAACCATGTTGCGTAAGTGGGGTTCTATCAGCACGAACACCATTGATGCTATGCTGAATTCCTTCAATGATGAGACGGCTCCCTGTAATTTCTTGTTACAGAGTACCTACTCACTGCAGGACCGCTTGCTCTCTGCTATTCGCTTTGTTTGCAATGATGGTAATATTTCCGCAGGTGTGAAGTCCTCAAAGAATGCTGTATATGGTAGCGGTCCTAACTGGAGTAACCGTCTGCCTGCCTTTGACGGTAAGATTTATCGCTATGGCGAGAATGATGATGGTTCGTGGTTGTTCCGCGTTTATGAGTATTTTGAATACAGCGACAAGATTGCTGGTATCGGTTGGGTACATATTATCTATCAGCCCTTCACTGCTGAGGAAACATTGCTCTGCCGCGCTGAGGCATATCTTTATAAAGGTGAGACCGAAAAGGCAAGACAGGATTTGGAGACTTGGACACAGTCGAAGCAGGTTGATGCTCCGTTGACGATGGCTGATATTACCAAATTCTATGATAGTAAAAAGACAAAGGCGCAGATTGCCAAGGATGACTATATCTCTGAGTTGCATCCTGCTGATATGAGTCCTGAGTTCAAAGTGTTGACAGGTGCCGACCTCTCTATGCTGTATTGCATTCTGCACTTCCGTCGCATCGAGACCATGTTCGAGGGTCTGCGTTGGTTCGACATCAAGCGTTATGGTATTCTTGTCCGCCATGTGTATCGTGGTCCTTCAGATGCCACCAGCACTGTTGATGAGCTGGAGTGGAATGACCCACGTCGTGTGATTCAGATTCCGAGGAATGTTATCAATGCTGGTTATCCCAGTACAGATCGTGCTACACAGTCTAACCAGAGCAGTCCTCTGACTCAGAAGCCCCAATTAGTACAATAATCAACTTAAAGGCATATAAGAGATGAAAAAATTACTATATACGATGAGTGCAATGGCCGTTCTGCTGGCTGTTACCTCTTGTGGCAAGGATGACGACTTTACGGAATCAATTTATGATACGACAGTACAAGCCGTTGACACCAATGCTGCCACCTATGACTTTGACAAGTGGTTGTACGATAACTTTACTAAGCCTTTTAATGTAGAGGTTCAGTATAAGTTCAATCTGCCCGCCTCTGACTACAGTTTCCAGCTGGCACCTGCCAGCTACGAGAAATCGCAGTTGTTGGCTCACTTCATCAAGTACCTCTTCTATGATGTATATAACAAGTATGCTGGTGAGAGCTTCATGAAGCAATACGGTCCCCGTATCTTCCATTTTATCGGTTCTTCCGGTTATAGTCCCAATACAGGTACTGAGGTGCTGGGTCTGGCATCGGGTGGTGTGAAGATTACGCTTTACAATCTCAATGAGATGAAGGCTTATACTCCTGGTGTTTCCTATAGTGCAACCGATATTGATGTGCTTAATGAGAAGTATTTCCATACCATGCACCATGAGTTCTCTCACATCATGCACCAGACCAAATCGTATCCTGTAACGTTTGGACAGGTAACTTCTGGTAGTTACGACCCCATTGACTGGCATGAGCGTGACTCTGTAGAGTCTCATCGTCTGGGCTTCGTAACCCACTATGCTTCTTCTGCTAACTACGAGGATTTCGTTGAGACGTTGTCGTGTATCATTACTGATACTGACTACCGATGGATGATGCGTATCATCAATGCCTGTGCTCCTGGTTGGCGTACAGATGATAAGAATGACGTTATCAAGCTCATCAACGATCTTGGTATCGATATGAACAAGGCTGGTGCTCACTGGAATAACTTCAAGCTCTACACAGAAAGTGAATATAACAGTGAGACTGGTGCTTACGAGGAAGATGGTCGTATTGTCCTGGATGTTCACCAGAGTAAAGAAGAGGTAATCAATAAGGACTATACAGCTTATGTATCTAAATATAAGTATACGGAGTTGAAGCGTTTTACCAGTTTCAGCGATTTCCTTGACTGGGTTCCTGTTAAAGGTGATGACTCTCTGGCTGGTATCAATGCCATGATGAAAAAGATTTCTATTGCCACCGCTTGGCATAAGGAACGCTGGGGCCTCGACACTTTCATTTTGCGTAAGGAAGTAAGTGAACGTCAGAAAAATCTGGATAATTACCTGAAGGACGAGGTTACTATTTACCCGCTGAGATAAGAATATAATATAGAAAGATATATGAAAAAGATGCAATTATACCGTATAGCACTCCTCGCCATGTTGCCGGCACTCGTAATGACTTCGTGCCGTTTTGAGGATGAAGAATATTTCGACGAGTCACCAGCCCTGCGTATTGAACATCAGGGTGATGCCGTGAAGGAATTGCTGGTAAATGCTCCTAATGGCTGGGTGATGCAATTCTTCTGCGCATCAGATGTTGCCCAGTTTGAGGGTTTTAATCTCTTTGCCCGCTTCGACAAGAATGGTAAGGTGACTTTTGCTGGCGACCACCGTTTCCTTCGTGATGGAAATAGGAATAAGTATACCGAGGCCTCTAGTCTTTATGAGATGCTGAACGAGGATGGTATGGTCTTGGCGTTCAATGTATGGAATGATATCTTGTCACCATTCTCTGATCCTGTAGGATATGGATATGCTCCCACCAATATTATTAAAGATGGTGTAGGTATGCATGGTGACCATAATTTTGTTGTTATGTCATACAATGACAACGAGATTATCCTTCGTGGTGAGCGCCATGGAGCAGAGGTCCGTCTGGTGAAGTGCGACCGTGACTGGCAGAAATACATTGAAGATACGAAGGCTATAAAGGAGAAGTACTGTAGTTCTGAACTCACCACTTATTATGTGAAGAGTGACTCTACTACGCTTTATTTCTCTGGGTTAGCTGATGGTAAGTTCCTTTATACTGATAATCTGGATAAGACAAAGTCCGTGAAGGTTGACTCGCTGGCTTGTGTCTTCACCCCCAATGGATTCCGTTTGGAAAAGAATAATGTCATTGGTGATAAGAAATTCCATGAGTTCACTTTTTCCAAGGACAGTACCTGTCTCGAAAATGAAGATGGAAGTGTGAAGATTACTGCCTTGTGGGATCAGCATGTGGCTGACCGTTCAACGATATGGTATTTAGACTTGGATAGTCTGTCAGATGATCTGAAGAAACTCGTATCAGAACTTGACGCCGCCTTGATTGCCGCCAATAAGAATAATTCTCTGGCAGCTGTCGGTATTGGTAAAACAACGAACGCCAATAATGTAACGGGATTGGTGATTCAGTGGTATACCACTTCACGTAAAACCACTAAGAAGATGGGTGGTATCACATTCAAGCGTAGCACTCCTGCCTATGGTCAGTTGGCCATTACTTGTGATGATGAGCCGACTGCCGACAACGAGATGAACACGAAGGCTCCTGAGGTTGTTGCTGCTGCACGAAACTTGGCTAAGGGCTTTGTCGGAACCTATAATCTTACTCCTGAGAGCTATCTTGTACCGTCTCCTGTAACTGCTGTGTCTGTGGATGGTACTAAGAGGTTCAAACTGGCCAGTAAATAACTCTTAAAGATAGAAATATATTATTAATAACATTACTAACAAATTATTTGCATTATGAGAATTAAGACATTTGCATTGATGTTGTTGGCTCTTCTCATGTCAACACTCTCGTTTGCGCAGAAGCCCACTGCTCCTATCGACAAGCAGTTCTTGGCGCAGCGTCCGTCTATGGTTCAGAAGGGAATGACACTCCCCGGCCAGATGACGATGTCTAACAAAGTGACTGCTACTCCTAAGTTCACTCCTGTGAACCAGATTGGGGTAGTTACTCCTCCTGCAGGCGGTGACGTTCTTTATTATACGTTGTCAGGTAAGCATAGCCGTCTCTCTGGCGGTAAACTCGAACGTACCGTAAAGGTAATCTTCGATGGCGATGATGTTTACATCTCAGGATTGAGTTATTTTTGTCCTGACGCTTTTGTAAAGGGTACAATTGATAGAGATAAGATAAAATTTGCAGCAATGCAGTATATGGGTGATTTCTCCTTCTCCGATGGTGATGCTTCTATATATCTTGCTGGTTACACAGAAGATGGTCCAACTAACTTTACAGCAACGCTGAATGACGATGAGACGGTGATAACCTTTCCTTCGAATTGCGTGGCAGAATACTATGTAATGGGTGACGATTCTGGTGCTACTTCTCTGTGGTATTCTGCTTCTCTGACTCTGATTGAGGGCGAGGTAGATCTGCCTGTTGAGGCTCCTACAGACATGGTCATTGAACAGTATTCTCTGACTGCCACTAGTGAATTTGAAGGTAATCCTACCATTAGCAGACTGGTTCAGCTTGGCTTCTATGGCGATGAGGTTTACCTCCAGGGTATCAGTGAAGACATGCCTGAAGCTTGGATTAAGGGTACGATGGAGAATGACATCGTGACTTTCAAGACCGGTCAGCTCCTTGGCGCATATTCAGCAGCTTACAATCTGTGGTTCTTGGGTTATGACTGGACAAATGACTGTCCTAAAGACGTTCAGTTCTTCTATGATAGAGACGCCCAGAAGTTCACCGCTGATGAATATCTTATTTCTATTAAGAAGGAAGATTACAGAAATGCTTGTTTTGAGGTCAATGAAGACATTACTATCTCAAAAGTAGTTGAGAGACCTGGCACACCTGCTAATCCTTCCATCTCAAATATGCAGTTTACTCCTCAGAAGGATAATATAGAGTTTACTGTCAATGTTTCTGATATTGATGGCAACGGTATGCTTCCTGAGAAGTTGTACTATAAGTTGTATTATAAGGATGTTGTAGGTACTGAGGGTGAGGTGATTTTCTCAAAGGACTTATACACCACACTGGAGAAGGATCTGACAGAGATTCCTTATACTATTGACAATAAGGATATCAAGGGCAACAGTGCTGCTCTGTTGATGGATCATGCAGATTGGACAGAGATTGGATTGCAGGCCATTTATAAGGGCGGCGGCGAGTCACATGAGTCGAAAATTGTATGGTACACCATTAACTGGCCTATCGTGACTACTCTTCCTGAGGGTCTGACTGTATTGTGCCATGACTTCGAGGGAACCACTTATGAGAGTGGAGAAGATGTTCCCTTTACTTCTTCTCTGAATATTGCCAAGAGCGGTAATGATCTGTATATTCAGGGCTTTGGTTCTGATGCCGGTGTTACCGATACATGGGTAAAGGGTACCAAGGATGATGACGGTGTCTATGTGTTCAAGTCTGGTCAGGATCTGGGCGCAACCTCATCTTACCGTCTGTTCTTTGTAGGTGTAGGAGAAGAAGGCACGGATGACTTCAGACTGAGTGTTGATGCCGAGAACGGCGTTTACAGATTCCAGAATCCTGTTCTGCTGAATGTGTTCTATACTGATAAGAGTTATTATTATACTTATTATAATGAAGACTGTACAATTGCCATGAAGGGTGAGAGTGATGATCCTGTCGATGCTCCCGAAGGTCTTGTAACAGCCGAGTATACTTTCAAGGGCTTTGATTACTTTGCCGAAGAAGGTGAGGATTCTATTGTTTCTCATACTGTGAAGATTGGTTTCGATGGCAATGATGTATATGCTCAGGGTCTGTCTTTGGCTTTGCCTAATGCATGGGTGAAGGGTACCTTGGATGGCAAAACCATCTCATTCCGTACAGGACAGTGCTTGGGTGCTTATAGAGACTATACCCTTTGGTTCTTAGGTTGGGATGATGCAACAGGAGATGTCAGCAATTATGTTTGCAACTATGATGCTGAAGCTGGTGTGATTACTGGTCCTTCTGATTTGCTTATGGGTGTCAACATCTATAAGGCTACCATCAATGCTTCGTTGTTCGAATCTTACAAGGATGTTACAATCACTAAGATTTCTGAGAAAGCAGCTACTCCTGCCAACCCGAGAATTGGTAACATGGAGTTCACACCTTATGGTACTATCTTTAATTACGAGTTAGCTGCTGTTGATATTAATGGAGAAGGTCTGCTCACAGATAAACTCTATTTCAGAATGTATAGCAAGGACAACGAGGGAACACAGAGCGTGATTACCTTTACTCCTGACTTGTACGAGAAACTTGAGAGTGCTATGGAAGAAGTTCCTGCAACCTTCACTGATAAATACGACTTCTACGAGGGCTCTGTCTTCCTGAATATGTCTTTTAAGACATGGAAGCAGATTGGTCTGCAGGCTATTTACAAAGGTGGTGGTGAGTCTCACGAGTCTGAGATTGTATGGTACGACTTAGTTTTGCCTTATGTTGTATCAGCACCAGAGGGTCTTGTTAGTTCTTCTTATCTCTTTAAGGGAACAAAGACAGAATCCGGCGAAACTCCTGAGTTCGAAATGTCGGTTAATATTGCAGCCAATGGCGACCTGCTCTACATCCAGGGATTAATGCCTATTGACGAAGAGCAAAATGCATGGATTGTAGGTGTGAAGGACGAGAATGATGTCTATACCTTTAATCAGGCAGCCTACATGGGTCTGTATCAGCTTAGTCAGAATAATGTATTCTACCTCTTCGCTATCGGATTCGATGATGTGACAAATACTGTTGGTGACATCAAGATTAAGTATGACAGCGCAACAAAGACTTACACCTTGCTGAACAACCTGATCATCAATGCTGATTATACCGATCGTCTGTATTATCTTGATTTCTACAATGCTGGTTCTACCTTCACAGAGGTTGCTACTGGTATTGAAAAGGTTAGTGCCAATACAGAGTCTGTTAATACTCCTGCCTTCAATATCTCAGGTCAGCGTGTAAACAACAGCTTCAAGGGTCTTGTTATCAAGAATGGTAAGAAGTTCTTTGTGAAGTAAGCACACCTTATTATATATAAGGGAAGGTCATTCGGCCTTCCCTTTTTTTATGCTAAAAATACTTTAGTTCTTTGTGTTATAAGGAAAAAGTGTTACCTTTGCAGGCTGAAAAATAATAAATATGAAGAGAATATTAGTTTGTTTGACTTTTGCCGTTGCCTTGGGACTACATTCGGTTTTGGCAATTCCTGCCCACAGAGGCACTGCGAAAATGGCGCAGCCCGACGGGACAACTTTAACTATTAGTCTGCATGGCGATGAATACCTGCATTTCTATACGACTGTTGATGGTTATTCTATTGTCAAGGATGCCGACAATCGCTATGTCTATGCCGAACTGAAGGACGGGAATCTTCAGCCAACCAGTATGGTGGCTCATGATGCTAACGAGCGCTCAGCTCATGAACAAGCCTATCTGAGTGGTGTGAAGAAGTATCTGGCACCAAAGATGACTCAAGCTGTGAGTGAGGAGATGAACCATGAGATGAATCGCCGCTCTATGGCCCGTCAGAAGGCGATGAACCGCGCACCGCGATATGACTATAACAATTTCCATGGTCTGATAGTCCTGGTAGATTATAATGATAAGAGTTTCTCTCGTTCTGATATTGCCTCCATCGTCAATGGCTTTGCCAACATGGAGAACTATACAGGTTTTAGTTCACAGGATCCTTTTACTGGCAGTGTCCGTGACTATTTCAATGACGTCTCTGGTGGTGTGTTCCAACCGCAGTTCGATGTGGTAGGACCTGTGACGGTGAATAGAAGCCAATATTATGCCAATGGTTCCCAAAATGGAGCACAGTTAACTTATGAAGCGATAAATGCTGTTGATGCGTTGGTGAACTTCAATGATTATGACGGCGATAATGATGGGGTGGTGGATATGGTCTACTTTATCTTTGCCGGTCTAGGGTCAAATATTCCGGTAAACGACAGACGCTTGCTTTGGCCACATGCTGGTATGATCCATAATCCCCAGACGTATAGCTTGGTTTGGAAGGATGGCTTGCAATTGGGACGCTATGCCTGCTCTACAGAGCTCATTCCTACCAATAATGGTACTATACTTGATGGCATAGGTACTATTTGTCATGAGTTTAGTCATGTGTTGGGACTCCCTGATACATACGACACAGACTATGAAGAGAGCGGCGGTACTAGTCATGATCCAGGTGAGTGGGATTTGATGGCGTCAGGCAGTTATCTCAATAATAGTCGTACTCCTGTGAGTTATACGCTCTATGAGCGTTATGCCGTAGGTTTTGCTACTCCAGAAGTGATTAATGCAGAGGGACAGTACACCTTGCAGAATGTTTCGACGAATACGGGCTTCCGGCTGAATACCCGTCAGAACAAAGAATACTTCCTTCTGGAAAATCATCAGAAAAGCAAGTGGGACAAATATGCGCCAGGTCATGGTATGCTGGTGTTCCGTGTGGACTCTACCAGAACAAATGTATGGACTAACAACGTCATTAACACGAATCCTGCCCATAACTACTTCGAACTGCTGCGTGCTGGCGGAAGTAAGAGTGGTGATAATGCCTCAGACGCATTTCCTGGTACTAAGAAAGTGACAAGACTGGATAATAATACCTCACCAGCCAACCTCAAAACCTGGGCTGGAAAGGAGTCGGTTTGGGGACTGGACAATATCAAGGAAATCAATGGCGTGATAACATTCAATGTTATCGATGTTAATGTGCTGACAAGTGTCAAAGTCCAAGATACGCTCAAACTGAGTGTAGGCGTCTCATCTCCACTTGTTGTTGAACGTTATCCAGAATCTGCACCATATACTTTTGAATGGAAATCCGACAATGAGGCTGTGGCTACTGTCGATGACCAAGGTGTTGTAAAAGGTGTTAGTGTAGGTACTGCCAATATCACATTAAAGGCAAATAACAATGATCAGTTGAAAGCAATCTGTAAGGTGACGGTTACTGACATGAGCGATTATGCTAGTATTGCGGGTCTCATTGCTTCTGCCAACGATGTGGCAGGAAGACTCCAACTCAATGATGCTCAGGTTCTCTTTGTACACAATTCAAACCTTTACGTTCGTGATGCCACAGGTAGTGTTGTTCTTACTAATTTGGGATTGAATGTGAAAGCTAATGACCTGCTTAATGGAAATATGGTTGGAACAAGGGTTATTTTCAACGAGATTGTCAATATGCAGGGCATAAGTGGCATAGATTATTCGGAAACGATTCATGTTAGTCAGGGATCAGCGGCAAAGCCGCACGTGGTAACTGTCGATCAGGTGAGCAGCGCTCTCTATTCTGATTTGATAACCATCACCGGTGCTGAGATGCAAAGCACAACGGTGGAAAGTTTGCGTGGTGTCTTTGTGATAAGTGACAGTCTCTGTATTCGTATCTTTAATACCTTTGGTTTGGGTAAGGATGAACTGACGATGCCAAAGAGTTATGCTGGCAAAGAGTTTGACCTTACGGGCATTCTGATGAATACAGAGAGCAACGGAAAGCTTATTATGGAATTGGCTTTGGTGACTAGTCCTGTGGAGTCTTCTCTGAACAGTATAGCCACCTACGATGTTTCAGATGCCTCTCAGCCTGTCACCATCTATACACTTGATGGCAGAAAGGTGTCGGCATACTCAAAGCCAGGTATCTTTATCGTTAAACAAGGAAACAAAAAGAAGAAGGTCTTAGTGAAATAAGACCTTCTTCAATATCTTTTATTTGCAGTCCTTTGTGGGCTGCTTTTTTTATTCTTATTTTAGAACTGCCACCAGTGCTTTTTCTTCCTTCCGTGATGACTCTCCTCGTAAGACTCCATACGGAAATGACTGATCTCTTCATTAATGATGTCATTCCACGTCTTATGGCGGCTAACCATCCTGTAGATGGTTCCCCAGTCTGGCAGTCCGCCGATGTTGCGGTCGTCAATCCACAAGTCAACCTTAAGCTTGCGGCTGAAATGCTGGTTGTTGTCGGTAGTCTCCTCTGGATAGTCGCGGTTGACGGCATAGAACTCTACACCACGCTCCTTACACCAGTTCACGGCGTCATCCAGTAACTTGCCTTCGCGGACCGACCACAGAATAAGTCTGTGGTGGTCTCTGATAAGCATCTTCAAGGTATCTGTCGCAAACGGCAGTTCCTCTCCAATCTCGGGATAACGGTGCTCAACAATAGTACCGTCAAAATCTACAGCGATTGTCATAGCTTATTTCTTAATTGAATCGTCGTCTTTTCTTCCATAGTGGCTCTCGGCATAGTTGCCGTAGCTACCATAATTACCATATGAGCCGTAGCCGTAGCGACCATAGCGTCCGTAGCCGTATCCATAGCCGTAGCGTCCGTACTTGCCATACTTGCCGTAGCCGTAGTAGTAGCCGTACTTCTTTTTCGACATATCGATACCGTTGATAATGACGCACAGGTTAGGCAGCTTCTCCTCTTTATGAAGGTTATTCAGCAGTCCGAAACTTGACTTCGGTGTGTAGTCAGCACGGCAGACGAATGCTGTTACATCAGCATACTTACCAATTTGAATGGTATCGGTAACCAAACCTACAGGAGCGGTATCGAGAATCACGTAGTCATATCTGTCACACAACATCTTGATGATGGTTCCCATAGACTCACGGGCCAGCAACTCAGCAGGGTTAGGAGGTGTAGGACCAGCAAGCAGCAGGTCGAGGTTCTTGTTTACACCCGACGGTCTGATATGTACATCGAGGTCGCTCTCGTTCACCTGGTTCTTTACCAGCAGTGAGGTGATACCAATCTGACGGTCAGAGATGTCGAAGAGACGACCCAGAGCCGGCTTACGGATATCAAGACCCACCAAAATGACTTTCTTACCCAGAAGAGCGAAGCTGACCGACAGGTTTGCTGCGTTGAAGGTCTTTCCCTCACCAGATGTTGACGAGGTGAAGAGAATCACCTTCTGTCCCTCCTTCATCATAAACTGGATATTTGTACGCATTGAGCGGAATATCTCATCAATCTGGTTGTTCTTGTTCTCATGAACCACGATGCCGGCAGCTGTCTTCACATTATCGCTGGCCACAGCCACATCAGCAACGATGGGCAGATTGGTTAATCTTGCCACATCCTCGTGACCTTCAATCTTGTAGCGCAGGAACTGGAGAATATAAGTAATCAGCAGAGGCAGGGCGAAGCCCAATACGATGGCCAGCAGCATGATGATAGCACTCTTGGGGCTTACCTTGCCGCCAAAGGCGGGCTCGTCAATCAGTTTACCCTTGTCAGCAGTGGCAGCCAGCGAGATAGAGTTCTCCTCACGCTTCTGAAGCAACATCAGGTACAGTCCTGACATTACCTCCTGCTCACGTCCGATTTGTGTCAGGATGCGTTCCTGTTCAGGAGTGGCTTCCACCTTGTTCTGGTATTCGCGATACTGCTTCTCAATACCCTGACGCTGGATGTCTGCTGTGCGGCGAGCCTGACGCAGAGCCTCCTGAATGCTGACTTCCAACTGATCAAGTTGTTCGGTATGTGTCAATACCAGCGGAGAGTTCTCCGAAGCTGATGCCATGATGCGGTTACGCTCCAGCACCGTTTTGTTGTACTGCGAGATCAGTGCCGACGAAGCCACATCGCTCAGACCCACATTCGACGGGATGATCTGGTATTTGTTTTCAGCTTTATCAATGTACTGACGCAGGTCATCCAAAATCTTAATCTGGGTGTTAGCCTCAATCAGCTGACCATAGTACAGGTTGGCCTGATTCATGGTCTGTGTAGCATCCAGTTTCAACTGTACCAGGTTGTTGCGGCGCTTATAATCCTCAAGACCTTTCTCAGTGTTGCCCAGTTCTTTATTGATCTTCTCCAGACGAGAGTTGATAAACTCCTCGGTCTTATAGGCAATCTCGTTCTTGTCGGCGTTGGCCTGTCTGTTATAGCAGACAGCCAGATGCTTCAGATAGTCGTAACCGCGGTCGGGGTCAAGATCGTTGATGGTCAACTCTGCAATAGAGGTCATCTTTGATGTGGGCTTTACAGACAGTGCTTTAGCATAGGCAGAAGCCACAGCCATGGGCGGGTTGATAGTGATGATGAATGACTGTTTCTTGCTGTCCTCCAGTTCTTCTTCACCTTCGTTGTCCTCCATTGCTTTGGGACGGCGGACATTCAACTCTGCAGCCAGATTCTTGGTGAAGGTCAGCGTGCCATAGGGTGTTTCAAGAGTGGCGGGTAGGGTGGTAAACGAACCTTCGAACTCGTTGTCCTTGCCAATTACTTGATAGTTACTGCCCTCGATAATAAGTCTCAGGGTGAGTCCTGTTCTGGGCAGCTCTTCCAAATCTTCTTCAGACATATCCACGGTGACAGGCTGAACCTTGTAGACCAATGTCTTCTTGATACGTCCTTCGGTGCGGTACTCTGTGTAGAGCTTCAGGTCCTTTACTACTTCAAGGGCCAGGATGCGAGATTGCAGGATCTCTACCTCATTGTCAATACCTGTAGAGTTCGTGATGAATCCCAGGTCTTGCATGTTAGCCAGCATCTGTCCGCTGCTACGTCGGTTGTTGACCTCGTCTTTAATCAGCATCTTTGCAGATATCTGGTAGACGGGCGAAGCCCAACGAAGGTAAAGTGCGGCCGATAGGACGCAGATAATCATAGAAAGCAGGAACCACTGCCAGTTTAAAACCAAAAGTGTGAAAATAGTTCTAATGTCAAATGAAAATTCTTCCTCTTTGAACTCCGGTTCTACAGCAGGGTCAATTTTCTTTATTTCTTCCATCTTTAATTATATTAAATAATGTGTAACTTATTCTTAGTTTTAGATTCCTTCTGCTAATTGGGCCAGATATTGTCCATATCCGTTCTTTAGCATGGGCTTGGCTAACTCAAGCAGTTGTGCTTTGTCAATCCAGCCACGTTTGTAGGCGATTTCTTCCAGACAGGCCACCTTCAGTCCCTGACGCTTCTCAATCACCTCAATAAAGGTACTGGCTTCTGCCAGTGAGTCGTGGGTTCCAGTATCCAGCCAGGCAAAACCGCGCTGCAGGGTCTGCACCTTCAGCTTTTTCTGTGCCAGATATTCCTGGTTCACTGTCGTAATCTCCAGTTCGCCTCGTGCACTGGGCTTGATGTTCTTGGCAATGTTCACTACACTGTTCGGATAGAAATAGAGTCCCACCACAGCATAATTGGACTTGGGCTCCTTGGGTTTCTCTTCAATGCTCAGGCAGTTGCCGTCCTTGTCAAACTCTGCCACACCATAGCGCTCGGGGTCGTTGACATAATATCCGAACACGGTAGCCTTTCCATTCTTCTCTGCATTCTCAACACTCTCTTGCAGCAGTCCTGTGAATCCGGAACCATAGAAGATGTTGTCGCCGAGTACCAAGCAGGCACAGTCGTCGCCAATAAATTTCTCTCCAATGATAAAGGCCTGAGCCAGACCATCGGGCGATGGTTGTTCTGCATATTCGAAATGCACTCCCCAGTCACTGCCGTCGCCCAGCAGTCTTTGGAAGGCAGGCAGGTCATAGGGTGTCGAGATAATGAGAATCTCCCTAATACCCGCCAACATCAAAGCCGAGATGGGATAATAAATCATCGGCTTGTCGAATATCGGTATCAGCTGTTTGCTGATTCCTTTTGTAATAGGGTAGAGGCGCGTACCGCTGCCACCAGCCAATACAATTCCTTTCATGAATATCGATATAACGTTATATTTTCGGTGCAAAGGTACTAATTTTTTTTGTCAAAAGAGTCTTTTTCCCATGAAAATTATTCGAATGTCGATAAAAAAGCGTACCTTTGCACTCGAATTAAGACAAAACTATGGGAATTTTTTCAAAAATCTTCGGTCGTAAAGAGGCTGATACAGAAAAGAAGGTTGGGGGCATGGAGGATTTCATGACCCTGATTCGTGTCTATTTTCAGGCAGTGATGGCAGCAGACTTGGGTATCACCAATCTGAATGCATTGCCTGACCTGCGTGTGTTTAAAACAACCCTGCGTGTTCCAACTCAGGGCGGTAAACTGGGCATTGGTGAGAAGGCCCGTTGTAAGAAAATGTTGAAGGAGCTCTACCAGATGGATGATGACTTCTTCAAAGAGATTGATCAGAGCATCCGTCGTCGTTGTCGTAAGATTCAGGACGTGCAGGCTTATCTGCTTCAGTTCCAGGCTTTTGTGCAGGATGTGATGATGCTTTCCGGCAATCTGATGAAGTTCAAGTTGCGCTTGCCTGGTTTCTTTAAGAAGGCTATCTATACAGCCACAGAGAAGACCGTTCACGATATCTTCAACAAGAACGATTACAAGGATGCCGGTGTGCTGAAGACAGTGGTTGCCGTTCGTGAATATAACAAACGCTTGGGCTTCTCAGAGAAGTGGACCACAGACTTCGTTTATCGTGTTGTGATGCTGGCAAAGAAGGAAAAGCATCCGCAAACAGACGATAAATGATTAATAAATATTAAATATGTGGCACAAAGGTAGGAAATTTAATGTTTTTTGACTACTTTTGTGGAATAAATTGAGAGACATGGCTCAAGAAGAGAAAGTTTTAACCACGTTTCAGACGCGCGTTCGTCAGTTGATTCTCCGCTTTCAGGAAATGAAAAAGGAGAATGCGGGCCTCTATGCAATGGTCGAAGAGAACGAGAAGCGCATCAAGCAACTGGAGGATAAACTGACTCAGAAGGAGCGTGACTATCAGTCGTTGAAGATGGCCCGTATGATGGAAATCACCGATGGCGACTTGGACGGAGCCAAGGAGCGCGTGGCCAAATTGATTCGCGATGTGAATAAATGCATTGACGTCCTCAAGGACGAAAAGTAACAGGAAGCAATGGCAGAGAACAGTAAGGAGAAACTCAATATAACGCTGCACGTCTACGACGAAGAAATCCCCATGGTACTTCATAACCGTGAGGATGAGGAGTATTACCGTGCAGCTGCAAAACTCATCACCGAGCGCTATGGAGCCTATTCGCAGGTTTACAAGACCCGCAAGAGCGACCATACCATTGCGTTGATGACCCTCATCGAGATTGCCCTTCGCTATGAGAAAGAGATGGCCAAGAACGATACCACTCCTTATGATAATATTCTCTCACAGTTGACTTCCGAAATCGAGGACGCCTTGAAGTAAGAAGAGTGAACAGAGAATATTAACAACCTATATATTTATTTATGGAAACTATTTATGTGATTTTAATAGCCGTTGCTGCACTTCTCGTGGGTGTGGCTTGCGGATATTTCATCTTCCTGAAGGTCATCAAGGGAAGATACAATGACATCGTCGATGCCGCCACGAAGGAGGCCGAGGTCATTAAGGAGAAGAAACTGTTGGAGGTCAAAGAGAAGTTCCTCAACAAGAAGAGTGAACTGGAGAAGGAGGTGCAGCAGCGCAACCAGCACATCCAGCAGGGAGAGAACCGCCTGAAGCAGCGTGAGATTTCGCTGAACCAGCGTCAGGAAGAGTTAGGACGCCGCAAGAATGATTTGGATAATCAGCAGCAGCGTATCGATAATGAAAAGAAAGCGCTGGCCCTGAAACAGGAGGAACTTGGTAAGATGCAGCAGAAAGAGCGCGAGAAGCTGGAGGAACTTTCCGGACTGAGCGCTGAGGAGGCTAAGACCCGTCTGGTGGAAGCCATGAAGGATGAGGCTCGTACTGATGCTGCCGCTTATGTCAATGAGATTATGGACGAGGCTAAGCTCAACGCCAATGCCCAGGCCAAGAAGATTGTGATTCAGACCATTCAGCGTGTGGCTACCGAGACTGCCATTGAGAACAGCGTCTCTGTATTCCATATTGAAAATGATGATGTGAAAGGTCGCGTCATCGGTCGTGAAGGCCGAAACATCCGTGCTCTGGAGGCTGCCTGCGGAGTGGAGATCGTGGTTGACGATACCCCCGAGGCTATCGTTATC
>Ga0310690_10004194_pt1 | contig 20747 bp, 17 predicted proteins | sample AusTroGonzalo_MG_2_FD_207661 | JGI IMG/M metagenome (GOLD analysis project Ga0310690, IMG submission 207661) | Bovine rumen microbial communities from tropical cattle in Woodstock, Queensland, Australia - Gonzalo_04 (v2) (version 2) | ecosystem: Host-associated > Mammals > Digestive system >...
CGTGCCAGAGTAGTTTGCGCAGTGCGTACTTGTCTTTGTTGTGGGTCCGGAGGTTGTCCTTCTCGGCTAACGGCTGCGTATAAACGGAGTATTTTTCAAACGGGTTGACGCAGAGGTAGGAGCAGGCCGCGGTGACCATCAGCGGGATGAGTAGTGTGTAACCCGTTGAGGATTCGGCGATTAGAAACATTGCCGTAAGCGGAGCCTGCATCACACCCGTCATCACGCCAGCCATGCCCGCGAGGATGAAATTGACGTAGGGCAAGTCGATGCCGAGGAAAACGTGCGAAACATGCGCTACCAAAAATCCGGTGAATGCGCCGATGAAGAGGGTAGGGGCGAAAACGCCGCCCACACCGCCAGCGGTGGTAGTGAACGTGGTGGCGAAAACCTTCATCAGGATGATGCCAATGACTGCCAGCACTAACAGTCCTTCGTGCCCCATCAGCTTCAGCAACGGGGAATTGTTGAAGACAGAGAGCCAGTCGCCGTGCAGCAGGTCGTTGATGTTGTTGTAGCCTTCGCCGTAAAACGCGGGGAAGAGGTAGATGAGCAGGCAGAGGGCCAGCGACCCGACCAGCGCCCGCACATAGATTTTCTTGATTCGGCGCATCTGCTTCTCAATCCAGCGGGACACGCGCAGGAAATAGACCGAGATGAAACCGCAAAGGGCGCCGAGGATGATGTAGAACGGGATGTTGCCGACCGAAAATCCTTGCGTGCCTTTGATGGTAAACATGACGTCGTTGCCGAGGAAAAGCACCGACATCACCGTGCCCGTGGCAGCGGAAAGCAGCAACGGCAGGAGGGCACTGCCGGTAAGATCGAGCATCAGCACCTCGAAGGTGAAAACCAGCGCGGCGATGGGAGCTTTGAAGATGGCGGCCATCGCGGCGGTGGAACCGCAGGCTAATAACAACGTGGTCTGTCGCGTGTTGAGGTGGAAAAATCGCGCCACGTTCGAGCCAATGGCGCTACCGGTGAGCACAATCGGGGCCTCCAAACCTACCGAACCGCCAAATCCGACGGTGATGGCACTTGCCACCATCGAAGAATAGACGTTATGAAACCGCAGTTTGCCGTCGCTCTTGCAGATGGCTTTCAGCACGATGCTTACGCCGTGGCTGAGGTTGTCGCGCACCACGCGCCGTACGAACAGCAGCGTGAGAAAAATGCCGATGGGCGGGAAAATCAGGTAGAGATAGTTGATGTCCGTCACCGCGAACGCTTGGCTCAGCAACCGCGTGGTGAAGTGCAGCAGGTTCTTGATGATGATGGCCGCCGCAGCTCCTAAAACGCCAATTAACACGCTGAGAACCAATACGGTAGTCCTGTCCTTGAAATGCTTCCGGACAAACCGTCTGAACCGCGCTACCGCATATAGAAATCGTCTGTTTTTCATACGACAAACTCAGGGCGGCAAATGTACATATTTTTCGATTATTCCCGCAGACTACGCAGATTTTCGCTGACTTTTTCTGCGCCAGTCTGCGAGATCTGCGGGAACATCAAAAATACGACAAGTTCTTACAATATATTTTGTATTTTTGCCGTTTGTTTCAAAATGTTCAAACGCGTTTTGGTCATATTGGTATTGGTCCTGCTGTGCGGGACGACGGCTTTCTCCCAAAAGAAGGCCGATTTCCGTATGTGGGAGGATAGCCTCTGCCATCTGCGCGACCAAGTGATGGCTGAATCTGACGAGACCACGCGACTGGCGCTGAATGAGGATTTTATGTCGTTGTTGGAAGAAGTGTTGCAGATGCCCGATGCGTTTAAGTTTACCTGGGATTCTGTCAAAAACTTTAGCGTTTTGTCCTCACCCGACAACGTTTTCAAGATTTTTACGTGGTATGTGGTGAAAAACAACTACGACATCGAGAATTTCGGCTTCATCCATGTCTATAACGATTCCCGAAAGAAATACGTGCTCTATCCGCTTTACGACAAGCGGCAGAACATCGACTACCCGAAAACGCAGGTGGGCAATCACAACCGCTGGTATGGGGCGGTCTATTACAAGCTGATTCCCGTGAAGGATAAGAATACCACCTACTATACGCTGCTCGGCTGGAACGGCAATGATTTGTTTACCAACCAGAAACTGATCGAAATTTTGCATTTCAACAAAGAGATGACCCCGATTTTCGGGGCGCGTGTCTTCAAAAACTACACAGAGAAGGTGGCGCGGGTTATCTTCGAATACTCCAAAAACGCCACCATGTATCTCAACTATGAAAACCAGGAATACCTCGTCAGCACGGGCAAATACAATCCCAAAACGCACGACTACGACTACAAACGGATGCGCTGCGACATGATTATCTTTGAGGAACTGATTCCGATGGACGAGGCTATGAAGAATGTGCCGGCCTACATGGTGCCGGAATCCAGTCTGAATCAGGGCTTTATCGAGGAAGATGGCAAGTGGGTGTTCCAGAAAAACGTGCGCGGCTCCAATCCCGACAAGGTGCGTCCTGACTACCAGCACAAAAACCGAAACTACTATTCTGTACAATAATATATATGGCAACATTATATCCCTTGAAATTCACGCCCGTCTTGAAAGAGAAAATCTGGGGCGGCAACAAAATTCAGACTATCCTGAAACACCAAATCGGTTCGCTGAAGAACTGCGGCGAGAGCTGGGAGATTTCCGGCATCGTGGATGACGAATCCGTGGTAGCCAACGGCTTTTTGGCCGAGAATAACCTCAACGAGCTGATGGAAATCTACCTCACCGACCTCGTGGGCGAGAAAAACTACGAGAAGTATGGATTAGGTTTTCCGCTGCTCATCAAGTTCATCGATGCGCAGGACAACCTTTCTGTGCAAGTGCATCCGGATGACGAGTTTGCGCAAGAGCGTTATGGGCAGAACGGCAAGACCGAGATGTGGCATGTGATTCAGGCGGATGAGGGCGCGGGTTTGTATGTGGGTTTCAATCAGAAGATTACGGCACAGGAGTATTTGGATGCCGTGGAAAATGGCACGTTGGAGGACTACCTCAAGTTCTATCCCGTGAAGCCTGGCGATACGTTCATGATTCCCGCTGGCACGGTCCATGCCATCGGTAAGGGGGTGTTGTTGGCCGAGATTCAGCAGCCTTCAGATATTACCTTCCGCATTTACGACTGGAACCGCGTCGATGATCAGGGAAAAAGTCGGGAGTTGCATACCGAAGAGGCGTTCGATGCTATCCATTCCGAAGCGAATCTGGCTGATTTTCAGGTGCATTACAAGCATGAGATGAACAAGACAGTGACGCTTGTGCATTCGCCTTACTTCAATACCAACTTGTTGGAGATGGATATGCAGGTGCAGAAATCCTTCGTGAATCTGGACTCTTTTGTCATCTATATCTGCTTGGAAGGTAGCGCATTCCTCGTTTCTGACAGTTTCAAGGAACGGTTGGAGACCGGCGAGGTGGTGTTAGTGCCTGCCGAGATCGATCAGATGCAAATCATCCCTGATCCGAAAGCGAAAATGCTGGAGGTTTATTGTTCCTAACTGCCTATTTGCTTTATTCTAAAAGCCAATGGCCAATAGCCAACCGCTAAAAGCCAAAAGCCAATGTTCCATTTCAAGCAGTTTGACTTAGCCCACGAGCGCAGTACGTTGAAAATCGGCACTGACGCGGTGCTGTTGGCCGCGCTCACGCCGGTGGAAAATGGACAATCCGTCTTGGATATCGGTTGCGGTTGCGGGGTGATTGCTTTTTGTTTGGCGCAGAAACTTGCAGAGAATCAAACTGTTCCGAACATTGTTGGCATTGACGTGGATGCCGATTCCATCACGGAGGCACGTGAGAATGCTGGGCGGTTTCCGTTACTTCCAAATAGCAGTTTCCATTTCGAGCAGATTAGTCTGCAAGAGTTTGCAAACCAATCGGAGTGTGGACCGTTCGATCTGATTGTCAGCAATCCGCCTTACTTCCATGGCGACCTTAAACCGCAGGATAAAAGCAAGTTACGGAGTAAGCACGGCGACGGTCAGCTGTTGTTTCAGGAGTTGATGGACGGGGTTGACAGGCTGTTGTCGCCCGAGGGTCGTTTCGCGCTAATTCTTCCGCCGACGGAAATGGCGGAGTTCCATCAGCTGACCGTTGGTCGATGGCATTCTCGGAAATCCGTTTATATCCGTCCCACTACAAGCAAACCGATTTTTCGCATAGTGCGCGAATATTGTGATAAAAAGTATCCAGAAAAAGAATCCTTTCTTGATATTCGAGATTCGGAATTGCATTATACACAAGAGTATTTGGAGCTGGTAGAGCCCTATCTCACAATCTTTAAATTGTAGTGTTTTATTTGCGTATGCAAGCCAAAATAGATAACTAATCGAAAAAAATCCTATTTTTGCCGAAAAATTTAAGAAAAGATATGCAAGAGAATCATTATTTCCCATCTATGCTTCCCGCCGAGGAGCTCGCGCAGGTGAAGTACATCCCCACTCTTCCCGAATTTGTAACTTGGATTGAACAGAAATGGTCTGACCTTCCCTGTCTCTCCGATACGGTGAACACCTATACTTACCGCCAGGTCTGCGACCGTGTGGCACGCAAACGCGCCCTGCTCAACAGCTTTGGGCTGCAAAAGGGCGACAAAGTGGCTATTTTAGACAATTCCACCACTGATGCTGTGGAAATGTTTCTCGCCGTCACTTCGGCGGGCTACGTGGCCATCAATCTGCCGGCAATGTTGCCTGCGGAAGCCGTCATTGGTTGCTGCATGAAGTTCGGTATCAAGGTGCTGGCTGCAGGAAAACCGTTTATTGAAGCCGTGAAAGGGGCTCCTTGCAAGGTTATTGCCATCACGGATTGTGCCGATCAGACCGCTCCAGTCGCTACGGTTGACAAGAACGATCCTGCCGCCATCTTCTTCACGGGCGGTACGACGGGAGCACCCAAAGGCGCTATCCTGCCTCATCGTGCCTTGATGCGTGGCGCCCTGAATGGTGTTTACGCCCCGGGACATCAGCTTGGTTGTCATCGCTACGCTTGTGTCTTGCCTCTCAGCCATGTTTTCGGATTGATTTACAGCACTTTGTCAGTACTATACAAAGGTGCTTCCTGGTATTCCGTCGGAAACACCAAAGACACCATCGGCAAACTGCCCGTCATTAGACCCACCATGATCGTGGCCGTGCCTGGCATCTGCGAAATCCTGCTGGGTCTCGTCAAAATGTACGGCAAAGGCTTCTTGGGTGGCGAGTTGGATGTCATCATTTCCGGTGCGGCCAACGTGCCTCCGAAGCTCATCGGTGAATTCGACGAGCTGGGTATCCACCTTTTCGGCGGTTATGGTATGACCGAAGGTGCCAACCTCACTACCGGCAACATCGACGTGAAAACCAGACCCACGTCCGTAGGCAAGCTCTATCCGGAGCAGGAAGCCAAGGTCGTGGACGGCGAATTGTGGTTCCGCGGCGACAATGTGTTTCTTGGCTATTACGGTGATCCCGAGAAAACTGCCGAAACCCTCACTCCCGACGGCTGGGTCAAGACTGGCGACCTCGTCCGTTTCGACGAAGATGGCTTCATGTACATCGTGGGCCGTATCAAAAACCTCATCATCCTCTCCAATGGCGAAAACATCAGCCCCGAGAGCATCGAAGAGCCGTTCTACAAGGACAACAAACTTCGCGATTGCCTTGTCAAGGAAGACGAACAAGATGGCCGTCAGGTGATTGCCATTGAAATTCTTCCGCGTATAGAAGAGTTCGGAAACTCCCCGTGGGAGGAGGTGGAAGCCTACTTCAAGGAGCTTGTTGGCAAGGTCAACGCCACGCTGCCCAGCACACACCAAGTCAGCAAAATTACGGTGCGCAAGGAAGACTTCAAGCGTACTGGTGCCCTGAAAGTTTCACGCAATCAATAAGATAATGGAAAGAGAAACTATTTTTGAAGGACTGAAGGAAATACTGAAACAGATCAAGCCCTCCATGGATCTCTCCTCTGTCAATGAGGATTCGCAGCTTGTCCGTGATGTCGGCCTCGACTCGCTGACCATCCTGCTCCTCAGCCTTGCGGTCGAGAACAAATTCGGATTCAAGTTTGAAGGCACACCCAAATTCGAGACGGTGGGTGAAGTGATTGATTACGTCAATTTACACGCAACAGTTTAGTTTAAGGTTTAAGGTTTAGGGTTTAAAGTTTAAGGTGGTTTCAAATAACGCTATTGCCTATTGTCTAATGCCTAATGCCTTTATCACATAAAGCCTTGATATTTCTTTTGATAGGTTTTTGTACGAATAGAAAATTATGAATATAAACATTATTAAAGTGGAAAGTCACAAGCAGCTGAAGCAGTTTGTGACTTTTCCCCTACATCTTTATAAAGATTGCGAAAATTGGGTGCCGGCTTTGGAAGGCGACGAATACGACACGTTCAATCCCGAAAAAAACGGCGCCTACGATTTTTGCGAAGCCGACTGTTTCTTAGCTTTTCGGGGCGATGAAATCGTGGGACGCGTGGCTGCCATTATCAACCATAAAGCCGATGACGAGCAGAAACTTGTCCGTTTTGGCTGGCTCGATTTCATCGAAGATGAGGAAGTGCTTAAATCTCTGATTGACACTGTTGCCGATTGGGGCAAACAGCACGGACGCACCTCCATGAGAGGTCCTTGGGGCTTCACCGACATGGACAAGGAAGGCCTGTTAGTAGAAGGTTTCGAGCATTTGAGTCCCTTCACTTGCCTCTATAACCACCCCTATTATGGGCCCATGTTGGAGAAACTCGGCTTCACGAAAGAGGTGGACTGGACCCAACGGACGTTGGAAGTGAGCCACGAGCTGCCGTCCATGTTCAAATTCGCCCACCTGATTGAGGAGAGATCCAATGTGCATGTGGTCATTCCCAAAAGTATGAACGACATGTGCAAGCGCTACGGCATGGAGATTTTCCACATGTATAACGAGGCTTTTGCTCCGTTGCACGGTTTTTCACCCCTGACCGACAAGCAGATAGATGCCTATTTGAAGACTTACGTGCCTATCTTGGACAAAGATTTCGTGGCGGTGGCTGTCAACGAAAAAGACCAACCCATAGGATTCCTTTTCTGCGTGCCGTCGCTTTCCAAAGCGGTGAAAAAGTCCAACGGACGGCTGTTCCCCTTCGGGTTCATCCGTATCATGAAGGCGTTGAAGAAAAATGACACGTTGGAAGCACTGATCATGGGCGTAATGCCTGAGTATCAGCAATGTGGAATACCGATGTTGCTGTTCAAATACCTGCACGAGAATTGCATCAAGCGGGGCATCGACACCATCATCATGAATCCGCAGTTGGAGGAGAATTACAAGGTACAGTCATTATTCGGGGAATATATCACCCACCCGTTCATGCGCAGAAGGGCGTATAAACGTTCCCTTTTATAATTTATAGTAACTGCCGAGGATTTTCGCGAACCAACGGGCGGGCAGGATGCGCTTCAGAAGTACGGAGAGGCGTTGCTCGAACGAAGCCACCACATAACCGTGGCTCGGGTGTTTTTTGCGGATGATTTGGCTGATTTTGCGGGCTAACACTTGCGGTTTCAATCCGCCAGTTTCGTCGTGTTCCACCTTATTCATCGATTCGGCGTAGGTCCTGTATGCCTGCATCGCTTCGGGATTGGGAGTCTTTTTCCGACTGGCGGTAAATCCCGTGGAAAAATCACCCGGTCGGACTACCACAACCTGAATACCAAACTGTTGAATTTCCAGACGGAGGGCTTCGCAATAGCCTTCAATGGCGAATTTGCTGGCAGAGTAGAATCCCTGGAAGGGAAGGCCCATCACACCGCCGATGGAGCTCATCGCGATGATTTTGCCCTCACCTTGTTTGCGCATGAAGGGCAGCACGGCAGTCACGAAATGCACCAATCCCATGAAGTTTGCATCCATCTGCTCCCGAATTTCCTCCTCGGTGGCAAATTCCACAGGTCCGCCGATGCCCATGCCGGCGTTATTGACCAACACATCAATGCGACCTTCTTTTTCAATAACTTGTTGCACAGTACTTTGCACCGCCTCACGGTCGCGGACATCCACTTTTAGATAATGTACCCCAGGCAGTTGTTCCACCTCGCGGCGCACGGTGCCATAAACGGTGTGGCCTTCTTGCGCTAACAGGCGGGCGGTCTCCAAACCAAAACCCGAAGAGATTCCTGTGATCAGAACAACCATAATTAGATGATTCCGGCTTCTTTGAATGCCTTGGTGATTTTGTCGATGGCCTCATCCACTTGCTCAAAGGTGTGCGTGGCCATCAAGGCGAAACGGATCAGGACGTCGTTCTCGGGAACAGCAGGCGCGATGACCGGCGTGACGAAAACGCCATCTTCCAACAGACGTGAACAGAGCCAGAAAGCTTTCTCCGAATTCCGCACAAACAGAGGGATGATGGGCGTTTCGCTGCGACCCGTATCGAAGCCTCTTTCTTTGAACTGGTTACGGGCGTAGTTGCTCACGTCCCAAAGGTGCTGAATGCGCTCCGGCTCATCCAACATAATATCGATTGCCCTGCTGACCGCCGCCACGTTGGAAGGCGGCATACTGGCACTGAAAATCAGCGAGCGGGCGTTGTGTTTCAGGTAATTGATAGTGTCTGCATCTGCAGCGATGAAACCTCCTAAGGAACCAAACGACTTCGAGAAGGTGCCCATGATGAGATCAACCTTGTCGGTCAGTCCGAAATGGTCGGCTGTGCCTCTTCCCTGATGACCCAAAACGCCCAAGGAGTGGGCATCGTCGAGCATAATATCGGCATCGTAATTCTCCGCCAAAGCCACCATTTCGGGCAGCGGAACGATGTCGCCCTCCATGGAGAAGACTCCGTCGGCAACAATCAGCTTGATGGATTCGGGATGGCATTGTTGCAAACACTTTTCCAGATTCTCCATGTCGTTATGAGCGTATTTCAGCGATTTGCCGAACGCAAGACGACTTCCTTCAATGATGGAGGCGTGGTTGAGCCTGTCGAGCAACAGGTAGTCGTGGCGGCCGCACAATGCGGAGACCACCCCCAAATTCACTTGGAAACCCGTGCTGAAGCACAATGCTCCATCCTTGCCCACTAACTGGGCGAGCTTCTCCTCAAGTTCGACGTGAATATCGAGGGTACCATTGAGAAAACGTGAGCCAGAACAACTCGTGCCGTATTTGTCGATGGCGGCTTTGGCTGCCTCTTTCAGGCGCGGGTCGTTGGAGAGGCCCAGGTAGCTGTTCGAACTGAACATCAACACATCCTTGCCGTCAATCTTCACCACCGTGCTCTGCTCCGATTCTATGGCCTTATAATATGGATAGATTCCCTTTGCTTTTGCAATTTGCGGTGCCCTGTATTGTGCACATCGGTTTTGTAGAATGTGGGATTTCATATTAAATTCATCTATTAAAAAAAGATGGCAAAATTAACATTTTTTTGGTGTGGATGATCAAAAAAAATCATGCACGTTATATTGAAAAAAAATGTATCTTTGCCGCCGATTTGAGATGGGGCGTTAGCTCAGTTGGCTAGAGCGTTTGACTGGCAGTCAAGAGGTCGTGAGTTCGATTCTCATACGCTCCACAAAAAAACACCTGCGACTGGTTTCGCGGGTGTTTTTTTATGATAACGGAGACGCAAAATTTCGCGTCTCTACTCAAAATCAATAATTTTTAACTCCTCTTTCGCCCGAATTGACGGGATGTGGTTGAAGTGCCACCATTCGGAGATGCAGGTGATGAAACCGCTTTCCGTCATCACCCGGCGTAGGAGTTTGCGGTTTTCGAGCTCCTGCGCGGTAATCAGCCCGTTGGCGACCAGCTCATCTTCGTGGTCGATGCGCGCCTCGGGACCGAAATAGTCGTGTTTCGAGCCCATCAGCAGGGGCTTGCCCGTGCTGTCCATGATGGTGATATCGACCGCCGCGCCGTAATTGTGCATCCCGCGGCCTTTGGCCGGATTGGCCACAAACGATACGTTGGGTGTGCCTTTCACCGACTCCCACATCTCCCGCTGCACGCACAGCGGTCGGGCGGCATCGTAAATCAGCAGCGACAGATCGGGATGCATCGCTTTCAGCCGCTGCTGCGCTTTGACGAGCTTTTCCGCCATGGCGGGGATGGCGAAGGCGTGATGGATTTCAGGATAAAGAACATGCCCGAGGAAGTTGTCCGGCGTGGCATAAACCAGCTCCACCCCAATGGTGGAATCGATCTCGGCAATATCTACTAATCCGAAATCAAGAAGCTTCTGCTCCATTTCGGTGTATTTTGGGGTTTCGGGCTGCTGATTGTCGAGTATGGTGTCGGTGGTGACGGTTGTAGCTTCTTGCTCTTTTGGTGTGGAGTGGCAGGATACGAAACATAGTAGCGAGACTATCATCAGACCCCACACTGCGCTGCGCTTGTGTAGGGTTATTTGCACTTCGTGCGTGTTGCCTTGCCACCCCGCCCTCCGGGCACCCCTCCAAAGGAGGGGAATGGGCTGCTTAAGGGCCCCACACTGCGGCTTCGCCTTGTGTGGGGTTAATTGCGCTTCGCGCGTGTTGCCTTGCCACCCCGTCCTCTGGGCACCCCTCCAAAGGAGGGGAATGGGCTGCTTAAGGGCCCCACACTGCGGCTTCGCCTTGTGTGGGGTTAATTGCGCTTCGCGCGTTTTGCCTCTTCGAGGCTGCTCAAGGAAGAAGTTTTTTAAAATATTCATGGCTTAAACGTTACGTCTCAATTTTCGAGTCTCACGTCTTTCGTCCAACATCTTACGTCTCGCTAAAGCACTACAACCACGGCATTCTTTGCCTTTTGTTGGATGCCTTTCGGGAGGGTGATGGTGTATTCGTCGCCTTTTTTGGAGATGGTGGCCTTTTCAGAGGTGCCGAGGATGGCGGCCTTGCCGGTTTTCACCGGTTTTTCGGTGCCTTTGAAGGTGTAAGTGGCGGGAACGGACTCATTTTCAGGGATTAACAACAATGCGTAACGTTGTCCCTCTTTACTTTGGGTGAAACGAACCTGACCGCAGCAGTAGGGGAGGCATGGACGGGTGTTGTAAATCGCTTTTCCGTTGACAGCCAGCCATTTGCCCATGTCTTGCAGACGCTCTACGGCGGTCTGGGGGAGTGTGCCTTCCGGCGAAGGACCCACATTCAGTAGGAAGTTGCCGCCCTTGGCTACGATGTCGATCAGCAGGTGGATCAGCTTGTTGGTGGATTTGTAGTTGTCGGTGGCCACGTAGGACCAGGAATCGCCCATCGACATGCAGGTTTCCCACGGATAGGGGAGCAGCGTGTCAGGGACTTGCTGCTCGGGGGTGCGGTAATTTTCGTATTTGCCGTGTACACTGCGATCGACGATGATGAGGTCGGGATTGTTAGCACGCACGTCCTTGGCTACTCGTGGCATGTCGATGTCCTGAATCCAGCCTTGACAGCCGAGCCACTCGCGGGTCTCCTCATCTACACTCCATTCGGGACGCACCCAGCCGCCATCCAACCACAGGATGTCGATGTCTCCGTAGTTGTTGGCCAGCTCATGCAGCTGTTTGCGGGTGAAATCGCAGTATTTTTCCCAACGTTCGGGGTGTTTCGTTGGGTCGTAGTTTACATTGCGGTCGGGGGTAGCCCACTCGGGTGCCCAATAGTCGGGACAGTGCCAGTCGGGCTTCGAGAAGTAGAGGCCCGTCCAAAGTCCCTGATTCCGAAAGGCTTTCACGAGTTCGCCAGTCACATCGGCCTTCGGATTTTTGGAAAACGGGCAATCTTTGCCGGTGATGGCGTAATCGGTTTCTTTCGTGTTGTACATGCAGAAACCGTCGTGGTGCTTGGTGGTAAACACGAAGTACTTCACCCCGCAATCTTTGGCTAACTTCGCCCATGATTCTGGATCGAACTGCGTGGGGTTGAAGGTCTTGTTAAGGGCCTGATATTTAACTTTGTAGTCGGTGTAGGGAACACCGTTGCGGTCAATCCACGGTTCGTTGCAGATGGACCAAGACTCCACCACGCCCCACTGCGCGTAAATTCCCCAATGCATCATCAGTCCGAACTTCAGGTCCTGCCACTGGTCGATACGGTTCAGAATGACCGGATCGGTCTCAAATTCTTGTTCGCTCTGAGCGTATAGGGTTGAAAATGAGCAAATTGTCAATAATAACAATGGAATAAGGAGTAATTTTTTGAATGTCATAATATCGTTTTTTTATAATAATCCAAAGATGTGTTTAGATGGAGACGTAAAATTTTGCGTCTCTACACGCCCCAAGCCTCGCGCACCTTCTTCTCAATCGCTTCCTCATCGAAACCGACCTCATGGTACAAGTTCGGGATGTCGCCGTGGGAGATGAAACGGTCGGGGAGGGCGATGTGGAGCAGACGGTTGGAAAATTTGTGATTTTCTAAAAATTCTGCCATCTCGGAGAACAGACCGCCCTTTTCAGTGCCGTCCTCTACCGTAATCCACACCGGATATTGTTCAGCAAAACCCTCTAACGTCTTTTCATCCAGCGGTTTGAGGAACCGAACATCATAGTGCGCTGCACGAATGCCTTCTGCCTCTAGCCGTTGCAGCACATTCTCCACAGGGTTACTCAACGGTCCGAGGGTCAACAGCAGCACCTTTTCGCCTTCGCGCAGCATTTCCCCCTTGCCGATGGGTAATGACTTCGGTTCGTTGTGCCAATCGATGAGGACACCGCGACCGCGAGGATAGCGGATGACAAACGGAAGTCCTTGATTTTTCGCGTTTTGATAGGCCGTCAGCATCAGATTGCGCAGTTCGTGTTCGTTGCGCGGAGAGGCGATGATGAGGTCGGGAATGCAGCGCAGGAAAGCTAAATCGAAAGACCCTTGGTGCGTGGCACCGTCTTCGCCAACTAAACCGGCACGGTCGATGCATAGGATAACAGGCAGTTTTTGGATTGCCACATCGTGAATCACTTGGTCGTAACCGCGCTGCAGGAACGACGAATAGATGTTGCAAAATGTGATGTAACCTTCTGTGGCTAAGCCAGCTGCAAAAGTCACTGCGTGTTGTTCAGCGATGCCCACGTCAAACACCCGATCCGGAAATTCTTTGTCCATGATGGTAAGCGAACAGCCCGTGGCCATAGCCGGGGTGATACCGACAACCTTTTCATCCTCGCGGGCAAACTCCAGAATTGTATTTCCGAAAACATCTTGATACTTAGGTGGTTGTGCCTTTTCTTCTGTATGGATAATCTCGCCGGTTTCGGGGTTGAACTTGCCGGGCGCGTGATATTGTGTCTGGTTCTGTTCCGCCGCTTCCAAACCCTTGCCTTTGACCGTCAGCACATGGAAAAGCTTGAGCCCTGGCAGTCTTTTGAGGTCCCGCAACGTTTTCACAAGATAGATTACATCGTGACCGTCGGAGGGACCGAAGTAGCGGTAACCGAGACTTTGGAACCAGTTGCTGCCGCCTAAGAGCCATCCTTTCAGAGAGTTGCCCATCTTGCTGAAGAAGTTGGTCGCGTGATTGGGATGGTTGGTTTTGAACGTGAAGGCGTTCCACATCTTGTTTTTGATGCGGTTGTAGGTCGGCGATGCGGTGATGGAAAGCAGGTATTTGCTCATCGCACCGGTGCTCTTGTCGATGGAAATCTTGTTGTCGTTGAGGATTACCAGCATGTTGACATCGCGGTAGGGGGCCTGGTTCATGGCTTCGAAGGCCATGCCGCCGCCGATGGCACCGTCGCCGATGACCGCAATATGGTTGCGCTTTAGATTCCCCTCCATCTTCGCGGCCACGGCCATACCCAGCACAGCCGAAATGGACGTGGAAGAGTGACCGGTGCCGAAAGCGTCGTATTCGCTTTCCTCGCGGCGCGGGAATCCGCTGATGCCGCCGTAGCAGCGGTTGGTGCTGAACTGATCTTTGCGGCCGGTCAGGATTTTGTGGCAGTAGGCCTGGTGCCCCACATCCCAGATCAGACGGTCGTCCGGAGTGTCGAAAACGTAGTGGATAGCGACGGTAAGCTCTACCACACCCAGACTGGAACCGAGATGGCCGGGATGTTTGGCGGTCTGCTCGATGATAAAATGCCGCAGCTCATCGCACAGCTGGGGTAACTCATTGATGGACAGCTTTCGCAAGTCCTCAACCGATTGGATATGTGACAAAAGTTCTCCCATTATTTTTTGGAAACCTGTTGGTAGAAATCGATGATTTGTTGGGCGATAACCGCATTGTTATGATGGATGGAGATGTAGTGGCGGGCGTTTTCGCTGATAATGCTGCAGAGGTCTGGCATGGCCACACATTTGTTGATGATGGCGACGAATTCTTCGGGCTTATTGGCGATGAAGAGGTGTTTACCGTCCTGAACGTCAAGGCCTTCCGCCCCAATAGAGGTGGTGATGACGACGCGACCCAAGGCCATCGCTTCCACAATCTTGATGCGGATGCCACTGCCCGAAAGCAGAGGTACCACCATGATGTCGTAGTCCATCATAAACTCGTTGGCATTCGGTACGGAACCGGCCACAATCACGTTGGGGTCTTGTCGGTTGCGAATGCTGTCGGGGATGTCGTGACCCGCCAGCGTGAAAGTCAGATCGGGGTGTGCGGCTAAGATTTCCGGCCATACTTCGTCCAAGAACCATTCGATGCCCTCCAGATTCGGGGTCCAGTTCATGCTGCCGAGGTGGAACAACTCCGGCCGGTCGGTGGCGATATAGTCGTCATCTTCCATGTCATAGTCATCAACATTGATGCCGAAGGGGATTACGACGCCCGGCACGTTCGGCTCGGTCTCATGGAAATATTGGTAGTCGGGTTCGGAAATCGACATGTAGCCATCGACTTCTTGCAGGATTTTCCGCTCCACGCGCTTGAGCTGGTGTGCGTTGATGCGGTAGGCAATCTTGCGGAAGGGGTTGCGCTCGTTTTCCGACAGCCGTTCCCAAATCTGGTGTTCCGTATTGTGAAGCCGCATCAGGATTTTCGCTTTCGAGAGCTTCCGGATCAACGGGATATAGGGAGACATGTAGATGGATTCAATGTGGACGATGTCAAAATCCTCTTTTTTGAACACCTCGGTCAGCTTGGCGACCATGTTTTTGTGGTAAAACCGGCTGATTTGGTAGGATTTTCCGGTGAAAAGGGTCTTGAGGGCTTCGATTTTGTGCGGGGTGGTGTCAATATAGACCGACTCGAAGCGGGTCTTTTTCAGGTAGTCTTTGGAGTATGCCGATACTACGAAGGGGTGCTTCGGGGTGGCCACAGCGATGACTTTCACATCCATCTCGCTGTCCAACAGGCATTGCGTGATGTTGTGGATGGCGATGCATCCGCCATCGATGGTGGGCAAAGGCGACTTATGACACAGTTGTAGAATTTTCATGTCGTTTCTTGGTAAAGGGTTTTATATTTTTGAGTTTTTCCATCCATTTAGCATAGGTATCGGGTGAAAGCACGGCGGTGTCCATAGTGGCGTGGTAAGTGAGGAACACGCACAGCGGGAGTAGGATGAACGACGACAGCCAGGTGCCAAACCACACGGGCATGGTACTGCCTTTCGCGATTTTTTCGCCGATGACCGACAGGGCGAAGTAGATGACGAAGAATAGGACCGTCAGCACCAGCGGAACGGCGATGCCGCCCTTGCGGATGATAGAACCTAACGGTGCCCCGATGAAGAAGAAAAGCAGGCAGGCCACAGCGAGACGGTATTTGCGCTGAAGCTCAATCTGATACGACCACATGTGAGAGGTCCGATAAGCGGCATCCGTGTAGTTGAACTGCATAGAGTAGATGGACGAGCGGGAGGCGTTTTCGGCATGGTTCAGGATGCGGTTTTGCATTTCGGGCGGCAGCGAGGCAAAGTCCGGGCTGCGTGAAGCTTCCTGCGTTTTGAACCGTTCGTCATTCCGGACAAAGTTGTTGTAATAGTAGAGGTTGTTGAAAAACACGTTGGCCGTATTTTCCTCAATATTGCGGATTTGCACCTTCATACTGTCAATTTCTTCGCTTAACTGCTTGTTAGTCATGGCTGAAGAATGCCCTTCGAAAAGTTCGGCATCGGTTTTTCCCAGAGAGAAGTCCGACATGTCAAAACGTTTGTATTGCTTGTCGAAGGAGGCGCGCATGAGGGGGAGCTTGTTGGGTTTGCCGTGGCTTACCCCCATCGAGGAGGTCTCGTCCCAGAAAGAACCGTTCCTCAGGGTGAAGAGCAGGTAATGCTTGTCGGCAGTGACGCTCATAGTTCCTGATTCAGCGTACGTTACGGAAGTATTGCCCTGTCGTCGCGAGTGGTCGTAAATCAGGATTTCCTTCACGGTTTCGCCGTCGGGCATCTTTTTGCCCACGAGAATCGAATAGTTGTCGAAACCGTTGTAGAAAACGCCTTCCTCGATGTTGAGGGCGGGTTTCTGCTCTTGAATATCGAAGAGTAACATCCTGAGTTTCAGGGTGGCGCGGGGGATAACTTGGTCGGAGACGAAAAACGAGAGGATAGTGATGAATACAGTGAGGATGGCTAACGGAGTCATCATCCGGCGAGTGGAGATGCCCGCCGATTTGAGGGCGACAATCTCGTAACGTTCACCCATGTTGCCGAAAGTCATCAGCGAGGCTAACATCACAGCCAGGGGGAAGGCCATGGAACTCAGTGAGACGGCCGCGTAGAACAGCAGTTTTAGCATCACAGACACCTCCAGCCCTTTGCCCACAAGCTCATCCACCCACTTCCACACGAACTGCATGAGCAGGACAAAAAGTGCCACAAAGAATGTCAGGACGAAAGGTCCGAGGAAATTCTTGCAGAGGTATTTGTTGACGATTTTCACAGGAGGTAAATATTAGTAATCTCCCAGCGTTTCAGGGAGTTGCGCGAGAGCCGCAGCGGCTTGCTCATCGTTGGGCGGAGTGCCGTGCCATTTGTGCGTGCCCATCATGAAGTCCACACCTTGACCCATCTCGGTCTTCATCAGGATGGCGATGGGTTTCTGGTTTCCGGACAGCGTCTTGGCGAGCTTCATGATATGGAGACAGCTTTTCATGTCGTTGCCGTTCATATCGAGAACCATCCACTGGAAGGCTTCGAATTTGGCGCGAAGGTTGCCGAGACTCATCACCGCATCGGTGCTGCCGTCAATCTGTTTCTTGTTATAGTCAACTGTAACAATCAGGTTGTCAACGTGTTTCGAACCCGCAAACATGATGGCTTCCCAGTTCTGACCCTCTTCAAGTTCGCCATCGCCGGTGAGCGTATAGACCAGATGCTTGTCCTGGTTGGCTTTTTTGGCGAGGGCAGCGCCGATGGAGACGGAAAGTCCCTGTCCGAGGGAGCCGGAAGCGATGCGGATGCCGGGAAGACCTTCCACGGGGGTGGGATGGCCTTGCAGACGGGTGCCGAGTTTGCGGAAGGTGGCTAACTCCGAGATGGGAAAATAGCCGCGACGGGCCATCACGCTGTAGAGCACCGGGCTGATGTGGCCGTTGGAGAGGAAGAACATGTCCTCACCGTTGCCCTCGCGGGTGAAATGCTCGGGGTCGATGTCCATCACTTCGAAGTATAGGGCCGTCAGAAAATCGGCGCAACCCAATGAACCGCCCGGATGGCCGGACTTAGCACTGTGAACCATGCGGATGATGTCTCTGCGCACTTGCGCTGCAATTTTCTGTAACTCTTTGATTTCCATAATGATATATTGTTAACGTTTTTCGTTTCTTGTATTTATAACCTTAATATAAAGATGCCGCAAAGGTACACAAATTACGAATACGAACGGATGAAATTATCACCGTAGAGACGTCATATAATGGCTGATGAGGAGACGTCATGTTATGGCGTCTCTACATCACAATCCGGTCGGCATTTTGTGCAATGAAGTTCTTCCAATTGGTGGCCTTTGTCTTCCCAAAAACCACCTTTTGTTGCAGATGATGGCAGACGGCTACGGCCAAGGCATCCGTAGCATCCAGATATTCAATGCTTTGCGAGATGGGATACATACGGCAAAGCATGTCGGAAACCTGCTCTTTGGCGGCGTTTCCGTTGCCGGTAATCGATTGCTTGATCTTGCGCGGCGAGTACTCATACACTTCCATACCCGCATGCAATGCGGCCCCAATCACGATGCCCTGCGCCCGCCCTAACTTCAGCATCGACTGTACATTCTTGCCGTAAAATGGGGCTTCAATAGCCAGTATATCAGGATGATACTGCTCTATCAACCCGTTGACTTTCTCGTAGATAAATTTCAGCTTGGCGTAAGGGTCCGCGAGCTTGGTCATTTTCAGCACGCTAAGCACCTCCACTTCGGATTTGTTCAGCTCGGTGTTCAGCAGGGCGTACCCCATGATGTTGGTGCCAGGGTCAATTCCCAAAATTGTCCGTCGTATTAAAGGGTCATCCATAAAGTTAAGTGATCAGTGAACTGTGATCAGTAATTAGTGAATTGTATTGAACGGTAAGACATTAAAAGAAGGTGAATTGTTTTGAATCGTAATCAATCACGGCTTTGTGGTTGACACAGAAGTCGTTACCTAAAATCATCTGTATTGGTTTGCGGTGGAGCATTCGGTACGCGCCGTTGATGTGGGAAAAGTCGATGACCGCCGTGTTCGGGAAGGTTTTCAAATGGAAACGGCCGATTCGCACATCCGGCAGGTCGGCGACCAAAACCTCAAATCCCGTGCTCGCAATACCCGCGTTCACCCCTTGGTTTCGTTCCAAAATCATCTCCGGAAACACCTGATTCACAAACTGTTTGTCAATACAGCTGTGCGAAGCACCCGTGTCCAGGACAATGCGCACCTTATGCCCCGCCACCGAACCGTGCAGCAGGGTGTGGTAGTCGCCTTTTTCCAGTTGGAGGATCTTGATAGGGGTTTTATACATCACAGCCAATGCTTCTTGATGAAGAAGAAGATCAATAAAACGGAGATGAGCAGGCAGATGCCAATGACGATGAGGAAGGCGTATGGGGAGTTGGCCATCGGGAGACCGACATTCATGCCGTAAAGTCCTGATATAAAGGTTAGAGGCAGCACGATGGTGGAGATGATGGTGAGCATCCGCATGATCTCGTTGGTCTTGTTGGCCTGCAAAGAGTCGAAGGTGCTGGAGAGGCCGGCGACCAATTCGCCGTAGTCATCGACCATATCCCACATCTTCTGGTAGAAGTCCAAAATGTTACCCCAGTACTCTTCCATGTCGTCGGCAAAACCTTTCACCTCGCCGCTTTCAAACATCTTGAACAGCCGGAGTTGCGGTTTGAACATGGTGTTCATCTGGATGATGTTCTTGCGGATGATGGAGATTTGCTCAATGATGGTCTCCGATTTGCTGCTGAACAGCTCCTGGCTGATGAAGTCGATTTCGGTTCCGAGGCGCTCGACGATGAGGAACGTCTCCTTCATCATTCGGTAAAGAATGTGGTAGAGCATGGAGTCGGAAGTGCCGGTGATTTCGTCTTCGTCCTCCGGCTCGGGGTCGATTTTCTTCAAGTTGAACAATTCCTGCACCACGTAGTGCGAGTTGCCCACGGTGATGATAAAGTCCTGCCCCCAAAAGATTTTGGTTTCCTCGGTCTTCACCAGCTTGGTGCGCTGGTCGAGGATCGGAAAATGCAGCACGAGGAAGAAATAGTCGTCGTAAATATCGATTTTCGGACGTTGCACGAAACTCGAGCAGTCTTCTATGTCCAATGGGTGGAAATGGAAGTTATCCCTCAAAAAGTCCAGATCCTCAACGGTCGGATCGGTGATGTGATGCCATTTGTATGCACCGAAATTAATGGTGTCAACCATGAATAACCTCCTTTCTTTTAATTGGTTAGAGACAAATTACTACATATTCGCGCAAAATTTTTTACAGCTGGCAAAAATAATAAAAAAAAACTATTTTTGCCCCTTGTAATTTTTGGAATCAACAATAATCAAAAATATAAGAACAAGAATCATGTATCCGATTACACATCATCCTATTTTGGATATTCCCGAACGGGAGATGACGACCTTTGAATACAAGGGTCAGCAAGTGAAGGCTGCGAAGGGTTATACCATCGCGGCGGCCCTGCATCAGGCAGGTTTCCCCATCCACAGTCACAGTTTGAAGGGCCGCGAGCGCAGCATGGACTGCGGCATCGGCAAGTGCGGTGCCTGCGAAATGCTCGTCGATGGCGTGGTGAAACGTATTTGCGTCACCCTCGTGGATGGCGTGAAGAAGGTGGAGGAGATCGCCCACAACCACCTGCCCGAAGCTACTGGTGAATGCAACACTGCCGCCCCGAAGGTCTATAAGACCGAAGTTGCCATCATCGGTGCGGGTCCTGCCGGCCTTGCCTGCCGCGAACAGCTCAACAAGTTCGGTATTCCTAACATAGTTATCGATAACAACGACCGCATCGGTGGACAGTTCACCATGCAGACCCACCAGTTCTTCTTCTTCGAGAAGGAGCAGAAATACGGTGGTATGCGCGGTTTCGATATAGCCAAAACGCTCGCCGGCGACGATCATTCCGGTATTCTGCTCAATAGCACCGTGTGGGACATCCTCGAAGGCAAGCGCGTGGCCGCCAAGAATATGCAGGACGGCAGCATCTTCTTCGTGGATGCCAACTTCCTGGTCGTGGCTACGGGCGCATTCCCGTTCATGCCCACCTTCGAGAACGACGACCTGCCGGGCGTTTATACTGCTGCCGTCGTCCAAAAGATGATGAACCTGCAGCACACGCTTCTCGGCAAGCGCATCCTCACCATCGGTGCCGGAAACATCGGCTATCTCACTTCTTATCAAGCTGTTCAAGCAGGTGCGAAAGTGGTG
>Ga0310690_10004196_pt1 | contig 20743 bp, 19 predicted proteins | sample AusTroGonzalo_MG_2_FD_207661 | JGI IMG/M metagenome (GOLD analysis project Ga0310690, IMG submission 207661) | Bovine rumen microbial communities from tropical cattle in Woodstock, Queensland, Australia - Gonzalo_04 (v2) (version 2) | ecosystem: Host-associated > Mammals > Digestive system >...
GGATTTGGAGGTGAATGAAGCGACACTTATTCCGAGGCCGGAAACGGCGGAGCTCGTTGAAGCGGTCAGCCGTCAGTATTCAGCCGTCAGTAATCAGCGATCAGCGGTTAGAGTGCTGGATGTAGGGGCAGGAAGCGGGTGTATAGCGTTGGCGCTGAAGAAGAGACATCCTGAGTGGGTGGTTGAAGGGTTGGACAAAAGCCCCGAAGCGATAGAAGTAGCGAAGCGAAATGCAGAGAAGTTGGGATTGGCTGTGCGGTTCTTTGTGGCGGATATACTGAAGGACGAGATCGGTGAGTATGACCTGATAGTATCCAACCCGCCGTATATCCGTCCGTCGGAACGAAGGACAATGACTGAGAACACCTTGCGTCACGAACCGAAAGACGCATTGTTTGTGCCGGAAGATGACCCGCTGCTCTTCTATCGGCGGATAGCCGAGATGCACAAGGCGCGGGAACTCTGGTTCGAGATCAGTGAGACGCAAGGCAGCGCGATGCTCGAGCTGATGCAACAGACAGGATACGAGGCTGAATGCCTCAACGATATGTATAGCAAACAACGATTCATCCATGCAATACAAAAGTGAACAAGCAGAAGATAAGAAACCCGTTGACACCAAGGTTTTTCTGGAACGTGCAGCGCGTTACTGTGCCGGAGCAGAACATTGTCCGGCAGATGTCGAGCAGCTGCTCACAAGGCTGAACGCTTCCCCCTTGCAGATCGACGAAGTCATCGGGATTTTGAAGGAACAGGTGTACCTCGATGAGGCTCGCTATTGCCGCGCATTTGTGCACGACAAAGTGGCATTTCAGAGCTGGGGAAGAATGAAGATTATCATGAACTTACGCGCAAAACACCTGCCGGAAGCAGATATACAGGATGCAATCTGCGGCATAGAAGAGAGAACCTATTCCGCCAATCTGCGCAAAGCGATACAATCCAAGCGCGGGCTGGACAGACAGAAACTGACGCGTTTCATCCTGCAACGGGGATATACGTTTGACGATCTGCGACACTACGCTAATTATGAAACAGACGACTGAAGCTATCGTATTAGGACTACGCAAGCAATCTGACAAGCTGTCGGTGCTGCACGTATATACCAAGGCGGAAGGACGTCTTGCGCTGCAGGTGTATGGTGCGCATGGCAAGCACAAGGTCAAGGCTGCCTACCAGCCACTGTCTGTTGTTGAACTGACGTATGACACCCAGCCCACACGCCCTGTTGCCACGCTATCGGCAATCGATCCTGTCTATATGCCCGAACAGGTGTATAGTGACATACGCAAACAAGCGATAGCCCTGTTTGTTGCGGAACTACTGCTGCTCACATTCACGCACCCGCTGCAAGACGCGCAGACCTATGATTTTCTCGATAACTTCGTGCACGAACTCAACGGCAATTCTGCGCCGGAGAATATGCATATCCTGTTCATGGTCCACCTTGCAGAACTCCTGGGTATCGGCACGCCGGATGCTGTTAACTATGAACTTGTTCAGGCTGGAGCCTTATCCCGCAAAAGCCGACAGGAAATGCTGCATGGATTATGTGACTATTATCTCACGCATATAGACTCGTTCAGGATGCCCAAATCGCTGGATATACTGATCGAAGTATTCAATTAAGGGACGAGATTTGACCCTCGTCCCTTAATCATAACTATGCGGATAGTGTCCTGTTAGAAGCAGACTGCCAACTTTGCTGTGACAGTAAGGTTGAACATGATATCATTATCCATTACGCCACCGAAGAACTGGTCTGTACCGACAGCTATATCGAAATGCTTGCCGAATTCCATGCCGATGAATCCTCCGTAGTACAAACCGCCTGCCAGATCAACAGTCTTGTTGTTCCAATTATTGCGGGTATTATAAGCCATCAGTCCCAAGAACGAGCCGATACGCAGGTCGAGGTACGGGATGCATGAGGCTTTGCCCCAATAGAAACGCGGAGTATAGTAAACAGGGATTAACCACTCACGAGCATCATTGTCACTGTCGTACCGTCCAATGTTTAAGTTGAGTCCGGCACCGAAACCTTGATACACGCAGTCATTATTGTTCTTCCACATGTGGGTGGTATTCAGCAGCAATCCGTGCCCGCCTTCATGCATGCCGGATATGGCAAACCAGTTGTAGCCGAGTTCCACAGTACCGATATACGAGTTACGTAGATACGGCGGTTTCTTCTCCTTAACGGGGCGGAGTACGGCCGGTTTGATCTCCTGTGCGGCAGGGGCTACGACCGAACCTTTCTGGTAACCGCCACCGATGTAGATCGTGTTGTAGTTCACCGGTTCGGGCTCCAGACCGTTCAGAATACGCAGATCCTGCTCCGACGCAGTACGGAAATTGCGGTATCTGGCAGGATAGCCGTAGATCTCCATCGTGTACGTCTGCTTGAAGGGGTGGAACGCAGCAGTGGTCACATTTTCCCGCGGTTGGATGATAACGTCAGCCTTGGCTTTTTCCAGCATCTGCCCAAGCAGTACTTTGCGCATATCGCTCTTCGACACAATATACTTATATGTATTGGTCCAGGTGGTGTCCTCACGGACATAATTGGTGTCGATAACGAGATCCGCTACTGTAGGCATCTGCCTTACCTCGGCTTCTATTTCTATCGAGCGGGCAGTACTTTTCGTTGTTATTGGGCGAAGTATGTGACACGAAGACATACTCGCCAGCAATGCCAACAAATACAAAACGCGAATATGTTTCATTGTGTAGTTTATTTTTTAGGATTTTGAGGTTCCGGTTGCGGAGCAGGAGCGGGAGCAGCCACCTCGTTGATGATTTCGCCGCCGTTGATCATGATCTGCGGAGCGTTGACAGCTTTCTCTTTTTCGATCAGATACTTTGTCTGCTCCTCGAAAGTAATGTTGCGGAAGTTGGTGTGCTTGGCTGGATAGCCGCTTACTGTTACGCTCTCCAGTACGCCATCTTTGTAATCGGTTTTGTACAGCGGGTTGATAAGTACATCGGCATTGTACTTCTCAAGGATAGCGCCGATAGCATTCTCCTTCAGTTGATCCTCGGAGACAAAGAGCTTTTTGTCCTTCGGGGCTTCTACGGTCATGCTGACGCGATTCTCGTCAACTTGCAGATCTGCTGTTGTCCAAGTGCTCCAAGTGGATGTCGGGATTGTTTCTGTACGAGCTGTACGAGTCGAATAAACCAAGGGGCTCTTGCATGAGCTGAGCAATGCGCCAAGCGCAAGGATTGAGAAAAGGATAGATTTTTTCATCATTGTTTGAAATTAAGGTATTGCCTACTCTAATTCGGATTTTCGGCATCTTCCGGTTATAGTGTTTTGTGTAGTTATAAGGTTGTTGATGATATGGTAAAGATGTGAACATCTATCCGACTGCAAAGGTACAAAAAAATTTTGATATATGCAAATTTTTTACGCACGAAATAGCAGAATTATGTTATTTGCTAAAAAAAACACTAAAAATTTGCAAATTCGGGATATTTTTTGTACCTTTGTCTGTTTTTGTGCGCGTATGCAGTGCGCACACATATATGTAGCGCCTAAATTATTGTTGCAAGAACGGATGAAGATAGCACTAATAGGATACGGTAAGATGGGGCGAATGATCGAATCCGTTGCCGTGGGACGCGGGCATGAGATTGTCTGTGTGATTGACCCTGTTGCATCTGCGCAGGTTATGGAGAGTGATGCTTTCCGCAGTGCGGATGTGGCGATAGAGTTCAGCCGTCCTGATGCAGCGGAAAAGAATGTGCGTGAGGCGATAGGCCAAGGCGTGGCGGTTGTGAGTGGCACCACGGGCTGGAATGCGGCAGCGTTGAGAGACGAGTTGGCTGCGCAGGTGGAAAGTGGAATGTGGAAAGAGGGATGTGGTCACCCGGGGATCATATGGAGCAGTAACTACAGCGTAGGGGTGAACATATTGTTTGCCGTGAACAAGTATCTGGCACGGTTATTGCAACAGACCGGTGGGTATCAGCCTTCTATTACTGAAGTTCACCATATACACAAACTCGATGCGCCCTCGGGTACGGCTGTAACGCTCCGCGAAGCAATCAATGATCAGCAATTAGCCATCAGTTGCCCGATAGAGAGTATTCGCAAGGGAGAGGTGCCCGGCATCCATGAAGTGAAATGGGAGAGCGAAGCGGATATCCTGACACTCAAGCATGAAGCCAAGTCACGACAAGGGTTTGCTTTGGGCGCTGTGTTGGCAGCCGAATGGCTGTGCGGGAAACGCGGGTGGCACACAATGAAAGAGGTCATAGGGATTTGAAGATTTACAATTTAACAATTTACTATTCACAATTGAAGTAAGATGAAATCGTTTAACGAACGCATACAGGACGTGCCGCGTGGCGGATGGATTCGCGCCGGTATATGGTGCACGCTCTATATTGCTTTTGTGGTGTGGGTCGCATGGGGTGATTGGAAAAGTTTATGGTGGCTATTGCTTTTGCCGTTCATAGCAGACCTGTTCACCACCAAATACATCCCTTGGAGTTGGTGGCGAAAGTATAAACCTGCAGAGAAAGGCGAACCTGCGAACCCGCAGGCTAATCCGTTGCTCTATACCATCTGCTCTTGGATCGATGCTATCGTGTTTGCCTTGGTGGCTGTTTATTTCATCAATATCTATATCTTCCAGAATTATCAGATTCCTTCATCTTCGCTCGAGAAGACGCTACGCGTGGGAGACTTCCTGTATGTATCGAAGATGGGCTACGGCGCAAGAGTGCCGCAAACGCCTCTGAGTATGCCGCTCGTGCAACACACATTCCCGCAGTGGCTGGGTGGAGGCAAGAGCTATATTGACAATCCGCATTGGGACTACAAACGCCTTGCCGGCTGGAAAACGCCGCAGAAAGGCGATATAGTGGTGTTCAACTTCCCTGCCGGCGATACGGTCTGCACCAAAGTGCAAAACCCTGATTACTACACTCTGTGTCATTATCGCGGTCGCAATGTAGTCAACACTCGCAAAGACATCTTCGGTGACATCGTCGTTCGTCCTGTTGACAGAAGGGAGAATTATGTCAAACGTTGCGTAGGCACACCGGGTGACTCTCTGCAGATCATCGACAATGTCATATACATCAACGGCGAACAAGAGCCGACCCACGAGTTTGCGCAGCTCAACTACTTTGTGCAGACCGACGGACATGTGCTGACAAAGAGTTACCTCGATAAAATCGGCATTAGTCTGGACGACCGAATGATGGTGGAGGCCGGTGTTTATCACTTCCCGCTTACGCAAAGGATGAAGGAGCAACTGCTGAAGAATCCGCATGTGTTGAATATTGAACTTGAACCGGCACAATATGGCGGCGCTGTCTATCCCCTCGGGCATAACGATTGGACGCGTGATAACTACGGTCCGATATATATCCCTAAGAAAGGCGACCGCGTCATGATAACCGAAGAGAACTATTGGGTATATAAGCGGATTGCCGACGCCTACGAGTTCCAGCCCATCAAGATCGGCGAGGAGTATGAGTTCAAGATGGACTACTACTGGATGATGGGTGACAACCGCCACAACAGTGCGGACAGCCGCTACTGGGGATTTGTACCGGAAGACCACATTGTTGGTCAGCCGATCTTTGTATGGCTGAGTATTGAGAAAGACAAACCTTGGGGTAAGGGACATATACGGTGGAATCGTCTTGGCTTGACAGCGGAATGATGGTTTTGCCCACGGCATATTTGGCACCCGAGGCGTGGTATAAAGCGTTCTTCGAGGCGGATAAGGTGCAGATAGAGGTGCAAGAGTCTTTTGTCAAACAGACGTACAGAAACCGCTGTCTGATACACGATGCGCAGGGGAATGAGATTATACTGACCGTACCGGTGTTGAAGGTCGAACACAAGCAGCTGACGCGCGACGTGCAGATCAGCTACCAGCAACACTGGCAGCACCAGCATTGGATGGCTCTCAAAAGTGCGTATGGCAAGTCGCCCTACTGGGATTACTACACGGACTTTTTCGCTCCGTTCTATACCGGGCAAACGAAGTGGCTACTCGATCTCAACGAAGGATTACACGACGTCATCGTACGTCTGTTACATAACAAACCTGACGAACCCAAACACCTGCTCCAACACACCGAGCAATTTATGCAAGCAGACATGGAGCAATATTGGGGCAACGGCACAAGCATCCTTGACTCCCTCATGGATCTTGGACCAATAACAAAACTGATTACTGAAAACTGATAGCTGATTGCTATAATGAAAGATATAGACTGGGCAAAATTGACATTTTCGTACACTCCGACGGATTATATTGTTAGGAGTCACTACGCGAACGGTGTGTGGAGTAAACCCTACGCCACATCCGATCCGATCATACCTGTGCACGCTGCGGCTACAGCGCTCCAATATGCCCAACAGGCGTTTGAGGGGTTGAAGGTTTATCGCACTGTGGATGGGCAGGTCAGCATCTTCCGTCCGGAGATGAATGCGAAAAGAATGCAGCAGTCTGCGGAAGCGATGTATATGGCAGCGGTGCCGACCGAGCTGTTCATTGAGGCGTGTGAACTCGCTGTGCGCATGAATATCGACTACCTGCCACCTTACGAGACTGGTGCAACGCTGTATATCCGTCCGATACTATTCGGCACAACGCCCAAGGTGGGTGTCAGTCCGGCGCAGGAGTTCGAGTTTTGCGTCATCGTAACGCCCATTGGTCCATATTTCCCCGCAGGCTTCGGCACGACGCCGTTCATCATCAACCGTCATGTGGATCGTGCAGCACCGCTCGGCACCGGGCAGTGGAAGGTAGGCGGCAACTACGCCTCTTCGTTCCGCGCTACGGAGCCTGCGCATGAGCAGGGGATGGGTGTACTGTTCCTCGACAGCGAGGAGCATAAGTACCTCGATGAGTGTGGCGGAGCAAATATCTTCCTCGTGAAGGACAACACCTACGTCACGCCGCTCTCGCAATCGATCTTGCCGAGCATCATCAACGACAGTTTGATGACTCTATGCCGTGATCTCGGTATCCGCGTGGAGCAACGCAAGATCCCTGTAACCGAACTCGGTACGTTTGAGGAAGCCGCTTCGTGTGGTACGGGCGCAGCTATCTCGCCTATCTCGCGCATCATCGACCCTGACAAAGGGACGATCTACGAGTACGGCGAGCAGGCAGGCAAAATCTGCGAGCGACTGTACAAAGCCATTCGCGACATCCAGTATGCCCGCGTTGACGATGTACATAACTGGAGACATTATGTTGAAATATAACTAAAATCCAAATACATTATGTTTAAAAATCAACCTAAAGGACTATTTGCGTTAGCATTGGCTAACACAGGCGAGCGATTCGGTTACTACACGATGCTCGCGGTCTTCGCGCTATTCTTGCGCGCTAACTTCGGTTTGTCGGCTGACTCAGCGTCGCGTATCTATGCAGGATTCTTGGCCTGCGTGTATTTCTTACCACTCATTGGCGGTATGATTGCCGACAAGATTGGCTACGGCAAGTGTGTAACCATCGGCATCTTTGTTATGTTCCTTGGATATATATGCCTGGCTATACCCTTGGGTGGTGGCAGCATGGCTATGGGCATCATGCTCCTTGCATTGCTGCTGATCAGTTTTGGTACAGGTCTGTTCAAGGGTAACCTGCAAGTGATGGTTGGTAACCTCTACGACGATCCGAAATACGCCGACCGCCGTGATGCAGCGTTCTCGCTGTTCTATATGGCGATTAATATCGGTGCAATGTTCGCCCCGACAGCTGCCGTGAAGATCATGGCATGGGCACAAGACTCGCTCGGCTACAGCGTGAACGACAGTTACCACTTTGCATTCATGGTAGCCTGCGCTTCGCTCGTGCTCAGTATAGCAATCTACTACGCTTGCCGCCCTTGGTTCAAACATGTAGAGAACACAGTGAAACAACAGGCTTTACAGAACAATAATGCACAGGTTGAAGAACTCACGCCGGAACAAACCAAGAAACGTATCGTTGCCTTGTGCCTCGTGTTTGTTGTTGTGCTGTTCTTCTGGATGGCCTTCCACCAAAACGGTCTGACGCTTACGTTCTTTGCCGATGAGTTTGTGGATCCTGTTGTTACCGGTGCCCAGACGATGGCGTTCGACATCATGAACCTTGTGATGGCAGCAATACTTGTATATTCGCTGTTTGGAATCTTCGGTGACGGCACACGCAAATCCAAAACCATCTGGGGTTGCGTAGGTACAGCGGCAGTAGGTGTGTTGGCGTACAAGTATATCAACCACCCCGAGGCAATCAATATCGCCGCTCCTATCTTCCAACAGTTCAACCCGTTCTACGTAGTGGCTCTTACACCGGTAAGCATGGCTATCTTCGGTGCTTTAGCAGCCAAGGGCAAAGAGCCCAGCGCGCCCCGTAAGATTGCTTACGGTATGGTTGTCGCCGCTGCGGCTTACGTGCTGATGGCTGTTTGCTCCATCGGTTTGCTCACTCCTGCACAGCAGGAACTGGCACGCGTGAGCGGCGACGCTACGTTCGTGAATGCCAATGTACTGATCTACACCTATCTTATTCTTACGTTTGGTGAGTTGCTGCTTAGCCCGATGGGAATATCATTCGTCAGCAAGGTGGCTCCTCCTAAATACAAAGGTATGATGATGGGTGGTTGGTTTGTGGCTACGGCTATCGGCAACTACCTCGTGCGCATCGGCGGCAAACTCTGGGGCGATATGCCTTTGTGGATTGTATGGGGTGTATTCGTAGGTGTTTGCCTTGTAGCAGCCATCTTTATGTTCTCAATCATGCGCAAACTCGAAGATGCTACGAAATAACACGTAGTCGCTAACATGTAATCACTAACACGAAGTAACTAACACGCAGTTGTTATGAACGAACTAATCAAATATTTCGAAGCTCTTGAGGCACGTTTGGCTGCCCAAGAGGAGCGTATTGCCCAATTGGAGAGCAGTTTGGCTGAAAAGAACGCACTTTTCGAGCAGATGAGTGACAGCCTTAGTGCTATGACGCAATTGTCCGAAGAGGCAAATAAAAACCTGATAGAAATCCACCGTTTGATAGAAGACGGGATACAAGTAAGTCCTGAACCGGAGGTAGATGTTGAACTCGTTTACCCCGAGGACGAAGAAGTAACGGTTGAACTGCCGCAAGAGGAACCAGCTGCAGAGCCTGTGGTTGAGCCGCAGCCTATTGTTGAGCCCGAGCCTGTAGTCGAGCCCCAACCGGAACCTGCGCCGGAACCTACGCCTCAACCGGTTCCAGAGCCTGCTCCCGCACCTGCGCCTGCACCTCAACCCGAGGCGCCGCATGTGCCGCAGCAGACATCGCTGTTCGGAACGCCTGTATCGGATATCCGTCAGGCAGTGTCGATCGGTGACCGGTTCCTGTTCCAGCGCGAACTGTTCGGCGGGAATGCAGAGAAACTGCAACAAACGCTCACCGAGCTCAACGCTCTGCATTCGTTCGACGAGGCTATAGCGTTCGTTGAGAATTTCAGTTGGGACAAACAGTCGCCCACTTACGAGCTGTTCGTCAACGTCCTTCACCGGAGATTTCAATAAGAATTAATTTTTAATTTTGCATTTTTAATTCTAAATCAATGTTGTACGTTGTCCCCACGCCGGTGGGAAATATGGAAGACATCACGATGCGGGCGCTGCGGGTGCTCAGAGAGGTGGATGTGATCTACGCGGAAGACACGCGTACCACGTCCGTGCTACTCAAGCGCCACGATATCCATACGCCTCTGCGTGCGCACCATAAGTTCAACGAACATGAGACTTGTGAGCGCATAGCCGACGCTATCGCCGCCGGTGAAAAGGCGGCTCTCGTCTCCGATGCCGGTACACCGGGCATCAGTGACCCGGGGTTCATGTTGGTGCGTGCTTGTGTGGCGCGTGGCGTAGAGGTGCAATGCCTGCCCGGCGCAACGGCTTTCGTGCCGGCGTTGGTGGATTCGGGACTGCCGTGTGAGCGGTTTTACTTCGAGGGGTTTCTGCCCCAGAAGAAAGGTCGGCAGACACGACTGAATCTGCTTGCAGAGCAAGACCACACGATGGTCATCTATGAGTCACCTTTCCGCCTCGTGAAGACCTTGGAGCAGCTATCCGGGGTGTTAGGCGCTGACCGCCAGGCTTCTGTCAGTCGCGAGATAAGCAAACTGTTTGAGCAAACCGTTCGCGGCACATTAACAGAGCTCATCGAGCACTTCACACAGCAACCACCGAAAGGGGAAATCGTACTAATTGTAGCAGGAAAATGAGTGAGATGAAATCCTTGGCGAAGGACACCGCCATCTATGGAGTAAGTAGTATAGTAGGTAAGTTCCTGAACTACCTGCTTGTGCCGCTCTATACGTATGTGCTCAAGCAGACTGCCGATTACGGTATCGTGACGAATCTGTATGCGTGGACAGCATTGCTGCTGGTTATCCTCACCTATGGCATGGAAACGGGCTTCTTCCGGTTCGCCAACCGTGAGGATCAGGATGGTGCATCGGTCTATAAGACAGCCTTCCTCTGTCTGCTGACCACGAGTGCGGTGTTTGCTGTGCTCGTCACCCTTTTCCGCCAACCTATAGCTGACGTATTAGGCTACACTGACCACGCGGAGTTCGTGGCGATGATGTTCGTCACGGTGGCTATTGATGCGTTTGCGTGCATCCCGTTTGCGTATCTGAGGCAACAGAAGCGCTCAATGCTGTTTGCCGGATTGAAACTGTTGTTCGTCATTTTGAACATAGCGTTCAACCTGTTGTTCCTCGTTGTGCTGGGTAAGAACGATGTGTTCTACGTCTTTCTGAGTAACATCCTCGCTACCGCTATCCAGACGCTCGTTTTGCTGCCGTTCACATTGCCCAAAGGCGGACATTTTGATGGCGCGGTGCTGCGGCTCATGCTTCGCTACTCCTTGCCGTTGCTGGTGCTGGGTGTAGCGGGCATCATGAACCAGACCCTCGACCGCATCCTCTTCCCCTATCTCTACCCGGGCGAGGATGCCCAGGCGCAATTGGGTATCTACGGCGCGTGTTTCAAGGTGGCGATGGTGATGATGATGTTCACGCAGGCTTTCCGTTACGCCTACGAGCCGTTTGTGTTCTCAAAGCACAAAGACCGTCACTCCGTTGAGGCATACGCCGATGCGATGAAGTACTATATTATCTTCTCGTACCTCATCCTGCTGGGTGTCATCTTCTACCTGGATATCTTCCGGTACATTGTATCGAGTGCGTATTGGGAAGGGTTGAAGATCGTGCCGGTTGTGCTGTGGACATACGTGTTCCAAGGCGTCTACTTCAACCTCTCGTTCTGGTACAAACTCACGGACGAGACGAAGTGGGGTGCCTACTTCTCGCTCATCGGACTCGCCATCACCCTTGTGCTGCAAGTGGTGTTCGTGCCGCTCATCGGTTATTGGGCAAGTTGCGGCAGCAGTCTTGTTTGTTACTTCGTGATTATGCTGCTCTCGTATTGCATAGGGCAGAAGAAAGCCCCGATACCTTACGACCTGCGCAGCATAGGACAATATACGGTATTGACCCTCGGTCTGCTGGCTGTATATTATGCGTTGCGTCTGTATTACACCCACGACATGTGGCTGCTGATGGCTATAGGAACTATATTGATTGCAGTATATTTGGTAGTTTTGACTCGTAAGGACTTTCCCCTTTCATCAATCATAAATCGTAAATTGTTAAATTGTAAATAATAAGATGTTCTCAGGAATCGTAGAAGCTATGGCTCAGGTCGTCCGAATTGACCAAGAGCAGACCAATAAACATTTCACACTGCGCAATCCTTTCGGTGATGCGTTCAGTATTGATCAGTCCATCGCCCACAACGGTGTGTGTCTGACGGTTGTATCGTCGGATAAAGATACCTACACCGTCACCGCCATGCAAGAGACGCTGCGGCTGACGAACCTCGATGCCCTCAAGGTAGGCGACTATGTCAATCTGGAACGCGCTATGACGCTTGACAAAGCCTTGGACGGTCACATTGTGCAAGGGCACATCGATCAGAAAGCCACCTGCATCGAGCGCCGCGAGACAGACGGCTCGTGGTACTTCCGCTTTGCCTACCACTCTACGCCGGAGATGATCAAGCGCGGCTACTTCTGCGTGGACAAAGGATCAGTCACCATCAACGGCGTGAGTCTCACGGTCTGCGAACCCGATGTCAAGGGCGACACAGGCTACGTGTCGGTTTGTATCATACCCTACACCTACGAGTATACGAACTTCAGGTATATCGGAGTAGGCACGGAAGTGAATATCGAGTTCGACATCATCGGCAAATACCTCTCCCGTTACCTCGAACTCACTAAATAGTAAATGGTAAATGACCAAATAGTAAATGAAATTATGGATAAAATTAGTTATGGATTAGGTCTCTCGATAGGCCAACAGATGAAGTCCAGCGGCGTGAAGGAACTTGCCTACGCCGATCTGGCAGCCGGCGTGCAAGACATGCTGGAAGGTAATCAACCCAAAGTAAGTTTTCAGGAAGCCCAGCAGGCTATCAGCAAGTTCTTCGCTGAACTGGAAGAGAAAGCTTCCGTAGCCGCCAAGGCTGCCGGTGAGGCGTTTCTCGCTGAGAACGCCAAACGTCCGGGCGTGAAGGTGACGGCTTCCGGTTTGCAGTATGAGGTACTGGACGCAACCATCGGACAGAAACCCAAAGCCACCGACACCGTGCGCGTGCACTACGAAGGCACATTACCTGACGGTACCGTGTTCGACAGCAGTTACAAACGCGGCGAGCCTATCTCGTTCGCATTGAATCAGGTGATCGCCGGTTGGACGGAAGGTCTGCAACTGATGTCTGTGGGCTCGAAGTACAAGCTGTTCATCCCCTACCATCTCGGTTATGGTGAGCGTGGCGCTGGCGCAACGATCCCGCCGTACTCGGCACTCGTATTCACCGTTGAACTCTTAGGTATTAAATAACATAATGGCAGCAGCTATGCATGGCTGCTCACAAAAAAGACAATAATCATATACAGAAATGAAGAAATTATCAATCATCATCCTTGCCGCCATGGCAATGGTTTCGTGCGGAAACACCTACACCGCACAACAAGCAGAGTTAGCGAGCATGAACGACTCTATCAATTTCGCTCTTGGCGTCGCTAACGGAGCACAGATCAAAGCGTACTACCTCCGCAATGACAGTTCAACAGAGACTGTTACGGAGTTTATCGATGCCTTGCAAGCCGGTTATGACGGATCGGTTCCCGAACTGACTGAAGAGGCTCGTATCGGTAAGAATATCGGTGCCAGCATCGCCCAGAGCGAGAAGAACGGTCTGGCAGATAACCCCGCATGGACATTGAACGAGAAATTGTTCTTCCAGGGTTTGGTGAACGGCTTGGAGAACGACACCACCGTGATGGATGCCGCTGAGGCTCGTCAGTTCTTCCAGAACGAGTATGCTGTTTCGCAAGGCTCGACCGAGAAAGCCGGCAAGCCTATCAAGGGTTCGTGCCCGAGCAAGGTGAAGACCGTTGCCCTCAAGTCGCTCAACGATTCGCTGAACTACGCGTTCGGTCTGATGAACGGAGCCGACATCGCTATGTACGTGCTGGCTGACGACAGCCTTGGCGCCAAGAAAGCTGACCTGATCAAGCATATCAACAAAGGTCTGAAGGAACGAGTACACAATCCGCAACTCAAGAACATGGGCGAGCAGATCGGTAAGAGCATCAAGGAGCAAGAGGCTAATGGCCTGATTGGCGAACCGTCGCTGGCTACCGACTTTGCACTCATCAAGCAGGGATTCATCAACGGTCTGCTCGGTGACGAGAGCCAGTTTGACGGTCAGTCGGCAGGTGAGTATATCCGCGCCACGATGGATAAGATCAAGTACGGTGATGTCAAGGAGCAGGGGGAGAAGTTCCTCGAGGAGAACAAACTCCGTGAGGGCGTAGTCACCACCGAGAGCGGTCTGCAATACGAGGTGCTGAAGATGGGCAAAGGTAAGAAGCCCGCTGCTACGGATCGCGTGAAGGTGCATTATCACGGCACGCTGATCAACGGCGATGTGTTTGACAGCAGTGTAGAGCGTGGCGAGCCTATCGTGTTTGGTCTGGATCAGGTTATCGCCGGCTGGACGGAGGGCGTACAGCTGATGCCTGTAGGCTCGAAGTTCAAGTTCTATATCCCACAGGAACTCGGTTACGGTAGCCGTGCTGCAGGTTCGATACCGCCGTACTCAACCCTGATCTTCGAGGTTGAGCTGCTTGACATCGAGAAATAAAGTCAGCAGCCAATGTTGGCTGCTATCCACACAACCATGGGCGTTATAGCAAAGCAAAGTATCAGAGGTACCATCGTCACGTATTTAGGCGTGGCGGTGGGCTTCCTGACGACTTTTTTTGTCATCACGCGCTTTCTCTCGGCAGAGGATATCGGTCTTGCGCGTGTGCTGATTGATGCCGCTACGCTGTTCATCGGCTTGGCGCAACTCGGCACCAGCTCTTCTATCCTCCGTTTCTATCCGTACTTTGTCAGCAACACAGAGTCACCAACACGCAGTCACCAACACGCAGTCACCAACACGCAATCTAATAACGAGCACGGCTTCTTCTTCTGGACGATGATCGTGCCGATGGTGGGTTTCATGCTCGTGGCTGCTTTGTTCCTCGCCTGCTACACGCCGCTCAGTCAGTGGTTTGGTGAGAAGAGCCCGCTGTTCGTCAACTACTACTATCTCGTCCTTCCGCTGGCGTTCTTCATGTTGTATCAGGCGGTCTTCGAGACGAACGCCAATGTGCGTATGCATATCGTCGTGCCGCGTGCGGTGCGCGAATTGCTGACGCGTATCGGTCTGCTCATCGTCTATCTGCTCTACGCATTCGGTATCCTTTCGATGGATGGTTTTGTGTGGTCGCTTGTCTGTGTGTATGCGCTGGCTGCGCTATGTAATGCGGCGTATCTGTTCTCGCTGGGCGATATAAGTCTCAAGCCGGACTTTGCGTACCTTAAGCAGAACAAACCGCTGGTCAAGAAATATCTGTACTACACGGCGTTCCTCGTCCTGTCGGCTGTGGTGTCGGTGCTGGCTCCGACACTATCATCGTTCTTCATCACGGCTCAGATGGGACTCAGTTACACGGGCATCTTCGCTATCGCTACCTATATGGCGGTGATGGTCAGTATCCCGTACCGCTCGCTCACGGCTATCGCCTCGCCGCAACTGTCGTTGGCTATCAAGAACAATGACCGCGAAGAGACAGGACATCTGCTTGCGCAGGTCACCGGTAACCTGCTGCTGGTCGGCGGATTGATTCTGGCAGTTATTTGGGTGAATATCGACCTTATCTTTGCTATCCTGCCGAACGGTGACACCTACGCTATAGCCCGCCGGACGGTGCTGCTGCTATGTATAGGGCAACTGTTTGTCGCTACGTTCCAATTCGAACTCACGGCGTTGAGTTATTCGCGCTATTACCCGTTCTCGCTGTTGTTGTCGTTTGTGTTGACCGCTCTGTCACTGGTGCTCAACAACCTGTTCATCCCGCGCTGGGGTATGGACGGTGCGGCTGCGGCAACGCTCATATCGCAGGTGTCGTACTATGTGCTGGCGATCATCACGGTGCGGCTTGCTCTTGGCAGCCGGCTACTGACCAGACGTCATCTGCTGATCATCGTGCTGCTCATCGGGCTGTTTGTTGCTAATGGTCTGTGCCTGCGTTTCATGCCCGCCATGAACATCTGGCTGAGCAGTCTGCTGCGTTCGATGCTTATCGTCATCGTTGCATGGCTGGCTTACCGCTGGCAACTCAGTCCCGAACTCAATCAACAAATCTATGCGTTACTTCATCGAGTTCGCCTATAAAGGTACCCATTACCACGGTTCGCAAGTTCAGCCGAATGGCGTGACTGTGCAGGGCGTTATGCAGGACGCCTTTGCCACGATCCTGCGGCAACCTGTGGCGCTGACCTTTGCCGGTCGGACGGATGCCGGCGTACATGCCATGCAGATGTTCGCGCATTTCGATCTCGATGTCGAACCGCCTGCCAAGGAACGCCTCAACCGGTTGCTGCCGCCGGACATAGCGGTGTACCGGATCTTCCCCGTGGCGGATGACCTGCATGCACGGTTCTCCGCCAAGAGTCGCACATACGAGTACCGCATCAGTACTCGCAAGTCACCTTTCGCGCGCGATACGCGCACGTACATGCCCGTACCTTTAGATTATACCGCCATGAACGATGCCGCGCGGTATCTGCTCGGCACGCATGACTTTGCATCGTTCTGCAAGGTGCACACTGATGCCAAGACCACCATCTGCACCGTGACACAGGCAGGGTGGACAACAAACGGTGATGGTGCAATCTTCACCATCACCGCTGACCGGTTCCTCAGGAATATGGTTCGTGCCATTGTCGGCACGCTCTTTGAGGTAGGCAGAGGCAAACTGTCGCCTCAGAATTTCTCGTCGGTTATCGCTTCACAATCCCGTCAGGCGGCGGGTCAATCCGCACCGCCCGAGGGACTGTTTCTCACACGCATCCTTTATTAGCGCACTGCCGTCAGGTGACGGATGTGCTCGTTGAACGCGTCTTTCTTCATCAGCTCTTCGATGCTGATGTGCATTCTGTAGTTCCAGAAGTGACGCGGGTTAGCCGGCACGTTGATACGCTCGCCGTTGGCATCGGGCAGACGCACCTCGCCATCTACAGCCAGCCAGTCTTGCAGCGGCAGGATAACCCACATCGCGGGGCTGTACATATGCTGCTTGACGATGAAGTCGGCTATCTCCGGCGTCATGACTGCCGGTGCTTCACCCCACCAACCCATCTGGTCATTGTAGAACTTCTGCGTCACGGCGCGGTCCTCCTCCCACCATGCGCGCAGCGGGTTCGTGTCGTGCGTACCTGTGGTGCAGACGCTCAGGTACGGAGCATCGGCAGGATGAGCGAACGCACGCTTCGGATCTTTTGGCATACGCTGGATCTCGAGGCTGAGGATCTGCAGCTCATGCATCACTTGCGGTACGCAGTCAGGCACCATACCGAGGTCTTCGCCGCAGCAGAGCATGCCCGTTGAGCTGATCAGTGTCGGCAACTTGCGCATAGCGCTCTGACGCCAGAACTCCGTATGACGGCGGAAGAAATAGTCGTTGTAGATGTTCATCAGTATGCGTTTCTGGTCGTCGTACAGCTCGTTGAACGAGTGCGACTGATAGATGCTGATACGCGGATGGAGCATCTCGGCATTACGCTGGTCGCGAACGAACAGCACCTCGCAGTGCAGGTACAGCAGTCCCTCACGCAGGTTGATCGCCTGGTCTTTGTTCATGAAGCCTGCATTGTGGAGCGTATCATCGTCCACCAGCACGGAGTCGAAGTAGTCTTGTACCTTCATCTGGGTGTCGAACTCATCCTTGAACCAGAACACGTAATCATCGTTCGTGTTCAGGAAACGCTGTTTGGCAGTCTCGGTATCATAGCCGAACACCTCGCCGAGGAAGTTACCGCGGATATAGGGCTTGGTCATGCGGTCGATGTCGAGGCATACGCCCATGTTCCACAGGTCTTGCGGCGAGTACGGCATAGCGGGCGAGAAGTGTCCGCACAGTCCCCATACATCGGTCTTGCGCATCTGCCATATACGGAAGAATCCGAGGATATGGTCAATACGGTAGGCGTCGAAGTAATCCTGCATCTTCGTGAAGCGACGGCGCCACCAATCGTAGCCGTCTTTCGCCATCTCGTCCCAGTTATATGTCGGGAATCCCCAGTTCTGTCCGCTGATCGAGAAGTCATCGGGCGGTGCTCCGGCTGAGGCATCGAGGTTGAACAGGTTGGGCTCAACAGCGGCATCCACCGAGTCGGGACTGATACCGATAGGTATATCGCCCTTCATCGCTACGCCAATCGAGTGAGCATACGCCACGGCGTCGCTCAGCTGCTTGTCGGCGTGGAACTGCAGGTAGTAGTACAGTCCCGTCGGCTTGCCGTCGCGCTTGGCGAGGAACGCTGCGTAGGGCTCCAGCCAGCCTTTGTTCTTGTCGAAGAACGCCTTGAACTCCGCACTGGCGAAGCAGGCATCGCAGTCGGCTTTGTACAGCGCCTCGAAGTACTTCATCTTCTCGTCATATACGCACTGGTAGTCGGCTATGGTCTTCTGGTTGAACTCCTTCTTCGTTGCCTCGTATTTCTTCTTGAGGGCGGGCGTCAGGCGTCCCATCTTCTCTATATTGATATAGATCGGGTGCAGTGCGAACACCGAAACGGCGTTGTAGGGGTAGGAGTCGCGGTTCGTGTGCGTGAGTGTCGTATCATTGATCGGCAGGGTCTGGATCATCTTCTGTCCGGTCAGGGCAGCCCAGTCTGCGAGCTTCTTCAGGTCTTGGAACTCACCGATGCCGAATCCTTCTTCGGTGCGCAAGCTGAACACCGGTACGGCTACGCCTGCTCCGCGGAATCGCGGCAGCGTGCGGCGGAACGAACGGTCGTTCACACGCAGACGGGAGCCTGCTTCCGGCAATCCCCACGCGTGACGGTTCTCACCCCACTCGATGTCGGCGATGTTACCGCTTGCCAGGTCGTAGATGACGTACTTGTATTCGAACCGCTCAACGCCCTTCACGTCGATGTCGGCTTTCCATACGGGGAACTCCGCATCGCTCATCGGCAGGTACTTGGTCGTGTCCCACGCTCCGAGCTCAGGGATGCTGCCTACTATACCCACGCCCTGCGACGGCAGTATCTGCGGCAGATCGATGGTGAACGTCATGTTGCAGGCTTTCGGACGACCTTTGGCTTTCGGTGCGGCAGCCGTGTGACGTGCGAACAGCGATTTCAGGAACGCTGTGGTGTAGAATGCTTTTTCATAGTCCACAGCCTGCCAGAAGTCACGCATCACGACTTTCTTGTCCGTGGTGCGGATGGTGATCTTGCGGTCGAGTCCTGCTTCGTAGATATAGCCGCCCTCTTGCAGACGGATAGCATACTTATAGACGATCGTACCCGCAGCGTCCAGCTTGACGGTTGTCGTCCAGAAGTCTTCACCCTGGCAGGTTAACAGCAGCGGAGACTGCTCTGTCCAGCCTACCACGTTCGAACCGGTCTCCACGATGCACAACTCTTGGCCATACACCGTGCGATAGTTGATTTGAAATGTCAGATTCATAGATATATAGATATTAGATTAGTCGTATTTGCAGTGGTTTGCCACATAATTGACGTACAAAGTTACGATTTTTTTTTGACATTTGCAAATTTATGCGGCATTTTTTTTCCAATTATGCGGATTTATTGCAGATTGTAATTTGCCGGATACCATTCGGCAGTCTGCGTTTTTGCAAACCGCAAATAGCAAAGGCTCGATAAATGTGGGCATTTTTAGCGTTCCGAGTGGCGAATATTTGCAAAGTTCAAAAATTTGTTGTACTTTTGCACCCGCTTTTGGGCATTATGTCCGAGCAAAGTTCTAAAACATGGTTTTATAGAATGCGGCAATAGCTCAGTTGGTAGAGCACGACCTTGCCAAGGTCGGGGTCGCGAGTTCGAGTCTCGTTTGCCGCTCTCCTAAAGAAATGAGCAGAACACACGTTCTGCTTACTTTTTCTAAAAGGAACGCGAAGCCCAGGTGGCGGAATTGGTAGACGCGTACGTTTCAGGTGCGTATGTCGCGAGGCGTGCAGGTTCGAGTCCTGTTCTGGGCACAGCAAGCGTTCGATGCCGAACGCGGGCGCAGGTGGTGAAATTGGTATACACGCTACTTTGAGGGGGTAGTGGTCGCAAGATCGTGTGAGTTCGAGTCTCATCCTGCGCACAAGAGGTGGTTTCTTCGGAAATCACCTCTTTTTTTGTGCTATCACTTGCGTATATCAGATTTTTTTTGTACCTTTGCGCCGTAAACGTCGCGAACATAGAGAAAATGTAATAATCGTACCTATATGGTTAAGAAAAAGTTATTTACCCTTGCACTCGCGGCACTATCGCTGACCGCTTGTGCTAAACAACCGAAAGACATGTACGAAACAGATGAGTTTCAAACCAAGAGCGGGAAGACCATACGCTTTCATGCGCTGGTGCACTCCAGTATCCGTATCGAGTTCGACGGCAAGGAGATAGAAGTTGATCCGTGCGGCAAGTTGGGCGACAAAACGATTGACTACAGCGCGTTCCCGAAAGCGGACTATATCATTGTGACCCATGAGCACTATGACCACTTGGACAAAGCGGTTATCAAACAGCTGTCCAAAGAGGGGACGCAGGTGATTATGAATCAGCGTTCAGTGGACGAGTGCGGCGCAGGGACGGTGATGACTAACGGCGATAAGTTACAGTTGGCAGACGACATCTCCATCGAGGCTGTGGCTGCATACAACGCTACCGAAGGGCATCTGCAGTTCCATCCGAAGGGACGCGATAACGGTTACATCCTGACGCTGGACGGTTTGCGTATTTACATCGCCGGAGATACGGAGGTCATTCCTGAAATGGCAGATATCAAGGATATTGACATCGCTTTCCTGCCATGCAATCAGCCATACACCATGACACCGGAGCAACTGATAGAAGTCGCGCGTATCATCCAACCGAAAGTGCTGTTCCCGTATCATTACAGCCAGACCGACTTGTCCGGCATCCCTGCACAACTACCCGATATTGACGTTCGAATCAGACATTATGAATAAATAGTATACATCATGAAATTATACACAGCAACATATTTATCGCCGTTGGGAATGATTGTTCTTGAGTCAGACGGAGAAGCGCTGGTCGGATTGCGATTCATGGAGACATCAGAAGT
>Ga0310690_10004197_pt1 | contig 20735 bp, 7 predicted proteins | sample AusTroGonzalo_MG_2_FD_207661 | JGI IMG/M metagenome (GOLD analysis project Ga0310690, IMG submission 207661) | Bovine rumen microbial communities from tropical cattle in Woodstock, Queensland, Australia - Gonzalo_04 (v2) (version 2) | ecosystem: Host-associated > Mammals > Digestive system >...
CAGGTAACAAGTTCGGCACCTTCCCCTTCGTGGGTCTCCGCTGGAACATCATCGACGAGCCGTGGATGAAATGGTCCAAGAAATGGCTCTCCATGCTCTCCGTGCGTCCCACATGGGGTATCACCGGTAACACGGGTGGTGGTGGCTTCAGCCAATATAATAAATATAGGCAAGCAGGTTCTTATTACAATGGTCATACCATCATCATCCCCGAGAACCTGTCCCTGAGCTCCATCCGTTGGGAGAAAACCCGTAAGCTGAACCTCGGTTTCAACGTGGGTCTCTTTGATGATCTTCTCAACTTCGAACTCGAAATTTACGACAACAAGGTCTCCGACCTGATTATGCACGACCAGCGCATTGCTTCTGCCAATGGTTTCTCCTCCTTGGCCAAGGTCAACGGCGGTGTTATGCGTAATAGAGGTTGGGAATTGAACTTCTCCACAGGTTGGTTTGCCAAGGTGGGTAAATTCTCCATGAAGGTACGCGGTAACATCGCACAGAACATCAATGAGATTCTGGAAATGGATCCCCTGATTCTGGAAGGCCTGAACCCCACAGAGACAACTGAGCCCACCAATTTGGGGTATGATGCCCTCCGCTTTATTCAGGTGAATAATGCTTTCGGTTCTATCTACGGTTTGAAATACAAAGGTGTCTATCGCTACGACTACGAACATAACGGCTATACGTCAAGTTCTCATCGCCGCTATGGATATGCTGAGAGTGTTCCCGATGGTAACGGCGGATACCGCGACAGTGACAATCCCGCTGAAGCTCAGGCCATGGGCGACGGCTGGCATTACAAACAGACCTCCGATGGCAGTTGGGTAAGAGACTATGCCGTCAACACCGCCGCCGCTGCCGCACGTCGCGGCGAGGATGCCACCTGCCCCATCGCTTACGATGCCAATGGAAATATGCTCACCGACCAGAATGGTGACCCCCTGAAGATGTACTACTGCTACAATCGTTCTTCCCGCAAGGCATTCCAGGGCGGTGACGTCATCTACGAGGATATCAACAACGACGGACAGATAGACCGCCTGGATGTCGTCTATCTCGGTAACTCTAACCCCTCCTGCAATGGCGGTTTTGGTTTCACGCTGAAATGGGATCGTTTCTCCCTGAACACAGGCTTTAACTACCGCATGGGCTTCCAGATTGTCAACTGGGCACGCCACAATGCGGAAAGCATGAGAGCCAACGACAACCAGAGCTATGCCACTACATGGCGCTGGCGCAAAAACGGGGATATCACCGAGATACCACGCGCACTGAATACAGCGGAGTACTCCAGCTACAATGCCCTGCCTACCGACCGCTATGTGGAGGACGGCGACTACCTGCGCCTACAGTACATCCAGCTCAGCTACGACTTCAATCCGAAGCTGCTGAAGAAATGGGGTATCCGTTCCCTGAAGCTCTTCGCATCGGCCAATAACCTGTGGGTATGGAGCAAATACACAGGCACCGACCCCGAAGTGGCACCGAGTGGATGGTCGAAAATCTCCATCGACACCAACAGAACGCCCCGTGCGCGCTATTTCACAGCCAGTATCAACTTGGGATTCTAAAAGTACAGCAATATGAAACGATTCACATATTATTCAAGCATCGCCTTATTGGGACTCTGCAGTCTCAGTATGCTGTCCTGCAACGACTTCCTCACCCTCTACCCACAGGACCGTGTCGTAGAGGAGAACTTCTGGGAAGACAAGAACGACCTGGAAGGCGTCCGCTACGGAGCCTATATGCAGATGTCCAATACACTTCTTAGACTTGCGGCATGGGGTGACATCCGTTCTGATGCATACCATTGGAATACTCACAATCCCAACAGCAGCGATTACAAGGAGATTATGTTGGCCTACCCCGACTCCACCATGGATCTCTTTGACTGGGGTGGTGTCTATACGACCATCAACTATTGTAATAAAGTGTTGTCTCAGGGACAGAATGTGTTGGAGAAAGATCCGCAGTTCACACCTACGGAATGGCAACAGATGAAAGCGGAAATAACAGGTCTCCGCGCCCTGAACTATTTCTATCTGCTCCGTGCCTTTAAGGACATCCCTTTCACCACCACGGTCATCAACTCCGATGAGGATGTCCACGACTTCACCCTTACGCCGCAGATGGAAGTGCTGGACTGGTTGATCAACGATGTCACCTCCGTGGCAGGTCAGGCCAAGAGCCGCTTCCCCTCTGATCGCGACACCAAGGGTCTGATGACCAACACGGCCATCTATGCCCTGCTGGCCGATATGTACCTTTGGCGCAGCGCCCTGCGCGAAGGATATGAATATCCTGAAAACGATGTCATGGAAGATGCTCGCAAGGTCATCGAGTACGGCCAGAAATCTTTGGATGCCCTGGCCAAGCAGAACGAGCAGATTACCAACAGTTCCTTCGACCGTAGCGTCAACAAAAAGGATGACTTTGGCAGCGGCCTCAAAAACGCACAACTCATCAAGAATGAGGAGATGCTGAACCTATACAATGGCAACGATGGTAACATTACGGTCAACAGCTATAACGCCATCTTCAAGAGCGGCAACAGTGAGGAAAGTATGTTTGAGCTGCAATATTCCAGTGCCGACCAACGTTCCAGTGGGTTCATGCGTACACTATGGGGCTATAACAGTAGCTTCTCCTTCCAATTGGCGGCAAGCTACGCAGCCATCAAGAATGCCATTGGTGAGGATCGAGCGGAGAAGGACTGCCGCGTATGGTATAGCTGTGTGGATGAGAAGAATCTTTTTACCACCTCCACCAAAGAAGTCAAGACCAATGGACAGCTGTACTACGTCGCCAAATGGTTGCAGGCAAGCTTTGACAAAAGATCGAGTTTAGGCACTCTCTGCACGGATATCGCAGGCCCGATAGGCACCACCAGCTACGTCAACTGGATTTTCTACCGAATGACAGATGTGATGCTGATGATGGCCGAAGCCTATGCTATCACAGGCGAGTACGACAAATGTCGCAGCATCGTAGATGCCATCCAGAAACGTTCCATGCTAGACCAGACAACAGGCCTTTCCATTGCTTCCGACAACAACAAGGAAAGCTGTATCAAGCTAGTCATGAAAGAACGCCTCATCGAGCTGCTCGGTGAAGGCAAGCGGTGGTTCGATCTCGTGCGCTATGCGGAACGCATCGGCGGAGGAACCAACGAAGACCCTCGTCAGCCACAATACAAAGATGGTGCAGAAGGTGTCAAAGAGATGATTGAGACCTTTATGAAAAACGGCTACTACAGTCAGCTTTATACCAGTTTGACCACCCGTATCCAAAACCGTTACGGTTTATATTGTCCTATCTATTACCGTGAACGGAGTGCCAACCACTACAAGATTCCCCAGAATCCTGTATGGAACCGTGAGAAAATCAATGATATTCCGAAATAAGAGCTGTCTAACTGAAATCACATACTATTATGAAAGATATGACTAGCATACGTCGAATCAAATGGGGCATCCTTGTGACTGTCCTCGTAGGTTTCATGACATCATGTACCGAGGACATCAATACCGATGACCGATTCACGGCTACAGACTACACCATCATGAGTTTTCTGGAGCATAGCAATGAAGCCCCCAACTATACGGAATATGTCAACCTACTCTATCAGGTTCCCATCAGTGACCAGTCGGAATCGACGGTAGCACAGTTGCTATCGACGCGTGGTGCATACACCTGCTTTGCGCCCAATAACCAAGCCATCTATGACTACCTGAAAGAGTTGAACGAAAAAGGGATTATCAGCGAGCCGTCATGGAATGGCTTCCAGTCCGAAGCGACGCTGGACTCCATTCGTAAGGTCATTGTATATAACAGCGTGCTTGACGGTACCAATAACGATAAGATTCTGGAGATGAGTGATATCATCTCCCAGAACGATGAGGACGAGTTCACCCTCCCCAACCTCAACGACCGCAACCTCTACAAGACCCATGTGGATCAGACGGACCTCATCTACATTAACGGTGTAGCGCTGATAGACCTGAAGAACCGCGATATCAAGACCCTCAACGGGCGTATCCACGAGGTACATGCCGTCATTGCTCCGAGCAACGACACGATGAGTGATATGTTCCGCCAGCTTGTGGCAGAAGGGGAAAAAGGCTTCATGGTGATGGCCAAACTCATCCTGGCCTGCGGGCTGGACGACACCCTCAGCAAGACGCAGGACGATGCTTGGGAGAAGCTCTACAAAAACAAGGTCGTTGAAGACCTACCTCTACATTCAGATGCTGAAGGTACCGGCCCCATTCCCAACCACCGCTATTATGGATTCACCATCTTTGCCGAGACGGATGACTTCTGGGAGAAGACACTGAACAAGAACTACGACCAGATTGAAGCCAGTGACATCAAGAAATTCCTCATTGATAAACAGCTCTACCCCAACGCACGGCAGGACAACGACTTCAAAAACGAAGACAACATACTGAACCAGTTCGTTACCTACCACATCCTGCCGGAGAAGCTTACATCAGAGAAATTGGTCATCCACTACAATGAGAATGGGTATTGCTGGAAAACGACAGAAGGACAATACAGTGTACCAGTCTATGAGTATTTTACGACCATGGGTAAACGTCGTCTGCTGAAGATTTATCAAAGTAAAGAGAGTCAATCGGAAGACCCCGAACTCCACGACGGTAATGCTGGCATCTTCCTCAACCGCTTCCCCATCCTAAAGAACGGACGCGGCCAGTTCAGCGACGAGAGCAATCCCGACAACAACAGCTATCACGAAAGCGGGATGTTCAAAGATCCGGGTAGTTCCTTCTGCTACTACAACGACGAGAACCGTGGTGTGCGCATACGCTTCCAGGCCGAAGACGGTGCCAAGCATACGAAGTTGCGGAACAGCTGTATCTATCCCATCGAGCGCCTGCTGGTCTATACGGAAAATATACAGAACCGTTTGGCAGGTGAGCGCATCCGCATTGATATGGCCGCCATGTTCCCCGAGATGATTAACAATGGACTGCGCAGACCTATGGGTAGTTACTCCTTCTCACCGGCGGGACATGTGACCGGCGGCACCGTGGGGTTCCCCTTAAACTCAAGTTACCCCTATCTGGCTGACGTGGTGGACATGAGAGAAGGCACCGGATTCTACTACCTCTCTGGTTTTAACAGAGGTTGGCACAACTACCAAGGTGACGAATTCAATATCATCGGAACATACGAGTTCACCATGAAACTGCCGCCCGTGCCCAAGAAAGGGCATTATGAGGTCCGCTTCGGGGTTAGTTCGGGTTCTTCGAAACGCAGTATGTGTCAGGTCTATTTTGGTCCCAATCTCAACTATCTGCCCGCCAAGGACATCCCCATGGATCTTCGTATTGGTTTTGTCCGTCACCGTTTCAAGAACGGTAACCAGACATCTACGTTCGGCTATACTTCGGATACTGATTACAAGAATGAGGCTTCCTATAGTATGGAAGAACAGGATGAGAAAAACAAGGAGTTACGTGCCCGAGGCTTCATGAAGGGCCCCAAGTACTTCCACTGCGGCCAGTCCACGACAGCCAATCTGGGTAACGAGCAGGAAAACGTCACACGACGCATTATGGTCAGTGAGGATATGGATCCCGACAAGACCTACTACATTCGCTTCAAGAGCGTGCTCGACGACAAAGAACTGCAGTTCTTCATGGACTATTTCGAGTTTGTCTCCAAGGATGTCTATGATAATCCTGTAGAGCCCGAAGACATTTGGTAACCTAAAACTATCGCAAGAATATGATACGAACCTATTTAACCAAAGTCATTCTCTTAGGAGTTTGGGGCCTCGTCCTATCCGCCGCCTTCACCTCCTGTACTGATGACCATTTCGATATTCACGAAGGAGACGGCGCTGACGGTGTCGCCACGGAAACGCTGTGGGCACTGTTATCCAGCAATCAGGAGCTGTCCAACTTCGCACGCATCGTGGAAAAGACGCCGGCTTTTAAGGACGAGAAGCATAAGATGGAAGGATACACCTTCAAAGACATCCTCAACGGCAATCAGGTCCTGACACTTTTTGCGCCCACCAACGAGGCTTTCACGCAAGCGGATGTGCAAGAGTACGAAGCATTGTTACAGACCAGCCCATACGATGCATTCCTTCGTCTGGTCGGCAACCATCTCACCCGCAACCGCTATGTGGCATCAGGCCTCAATCCTCAAGGGAAAGCGGAACGCCTTGTGTTCCTCAACAACAAGAAAGGCATCTTTGACCGAGAAGCCAAGACCATCAAGGACATCTCCTTGAAAGAGGCGAATATCAGTGCCACAAACGGTGTCCTGCATATCGTGGAAAAACAAATCCCCTTTGCCTACAACATCTATGAGTACATCCGTGCCAGCAAGGGCTACACGCACCTGAATGCATGGATTAACCGACATGACACCCTCTACTTCAACGCCGACCTCAGCGCCGTAGCTGGCACGGACAATGAGACGGGCGAACCGATCTATGTAGATAGCGTCTATACACGCTTTAATTCTCTCTACTACTATTCCTATCAGCCCAATGCCATTGAATGGGTGATGCCACATAAGGGCATCTACGCCAACATCGAACAGGAAGACAGCATTTGGGCCATGGTGCTCCCATCGGATGCAGCATGGGAAGAAGCTACAGAGAAAATGAGGTCCTGGTACAACTATGCTGATGTTTACTTCGATATGTCCAAAGTGGATGATCTGCCGAAGGACAACTCAACGGCCAAGGCCGGTATGTTGTTGGATGTGACGGATGACTATCATCAAAAAACTGGTTATGAGATTCAAGAGGATGCCATCGCCATGGATCTGGTATCACCACTGGTATTCAACATCCGATTGCAACGCCGTACCGTTGAGCAACCTGATTTCTGGACCATCGAATCCTTCTTGAAATACAAAATCACGAAGCTCTTCAATACCCGTACCGATACCTTCCTGATAGATAAGGAAGGATCCGACGATGTACGCAAGATCCTATTTGAAGACAAAGATCCTATCCAGGTCAGCAACGGCTTGATTTATCCAGTAGATCATTGGAACTATCCTTTAACCTATAACGCGCTCAACGTAGAAGTCAAAGCCTCTCCAGGCGCAATCTTCCAAAACGTCCGATATAACCTGACAGATTCTGAGATTAAGGACACTGAGACTTATACGTATATGTCACACTACGAAAATTTTGGAATAGACAACAATGGTGACTTAGCACAACGTTATGGTCAAGTGAGCAAAAACGGGACTTTCATGTCCTTTTATCGTAGCAGCGGCGAACCACAAGTGACCTTCAAGTTAAGAGGGACTGATGAGGATCACCAGATTCTCAGTAATATAGAATATGAAATCGGTGTGGTATTGGTTCCTGACTTCTACCGGAACAACATCGATCCGGAAGAGAATCCTGATGCCATCAAGAAGAACCGCCTGAAACTCACCCTCACTTACCTCGATGACAACAAACATGAGAAGACCTTCACCTCTAAGAACTTCGACTACATGGGAGCAAAGATAGATACTATTTGGGTAGAATCAACTTCCAGTAAGACTATCACCTTCCCCTACTCCTATCGTAATCTGACCAAGGCTTATCCCATTGTCAACATTGCTTCGGGGCGCATTACGTCAAGTCTGGCAAGGCAAGGATACCAAACCCGCTTTAATCTGGATCGCATCATCCTGCGTCCCAAGAAGAGCAATTAAGAATAACGTGAATACTTAAACCTTCTGATATGACACGTATGAGATTCCATTTCATTCAATTCAATGATAGGGTCATCCGTCTGGGACTATGCCTACTCTTCACCATTGGCAGCAGCATAACACCCCTCATGGCCCAGGGCATGTTCGAGGAAGAACGCGTGGATGATACCGCTGAAAAAGACAGTATCGCCCTGGCTAAACTCCGTAAGAACAAGAAGGCTGACAAGCAATACCCCATGAAGGCAGTTGCCGGACGCATTGTAGATGATGCTACGGGAGAACCCATGAGTGGTGTGCGCGTACAGGCATTACAGTTGCCGAAGTATTCCGCGCTGACCGAGGAGGATGGTACCTACCAGATACAAGTGCCTGTGTTCTGTCATGCCCTCATTCTGGAAGCACCAGACTACAACCTCCAGCAGATGGCCATCAAGGGTGAGAAAGATCAGAATGCCCGAATGTTAAGCTGTAAATTCCAAAGCTATTACACCGATGGCACCACGATTCTGTCACAAAAAGAAGTCAAGCTGAACGAAACAAGCTCTATCAGCATTGAAACGGACATGCAAACGCTATTGGCCGGAGATATACACTCCGTTAACCGTAGCGGTCTGCTGGGCCAAGGTGCCTACCTCACCATCCGTGGTGTGAACTCCTTGAATGCCAACGCACAGCCTCTCTTTATCATCGATGGCAATATGGTTGATCTTGAAGAAGATCGTACTAGCCTGCACGAAGGCTACTACAACAATCTCCTCGCAGGTCTGGATCCAGAGAATGTAGAGAGTATCAAAGTACTGAAAAACGGTACTGCACTATATGGCGCCAAAGGGGCCAACGGTGTTGTCATCATCAACACCAAACGCGGTCACAGCATGGCCACCAAAATCAATGTCCGCATCTATGGCGGCACAGAGCTGGTGCCCAGCAAGATCAAGATGATGGACGGTAATGCCTACCGCAACTATGTCAGTGAGCTGGCTGGTACCGTGAAGGAAGTACGTGAGTCTGCTACCAGCAGCCTCAACAAATATACCTTCCTCAACGATGCCCCTGAAAGCAGTAACTACTACTACAGGATCTTCCACAACGACACAGACTGGCAGGAAGACCTCTATCGCAACACCTTTGTCCAGAACTATAAGGTGAGCGTGGAAGGTGGTGACGAAATCGGTATGTATTCTCTGTCACTGGGCTATACCGATGGTACCTCCACCCTTAAGGGCAATGACTTCAGCCGCCTGAACCTGCGCTTCAACACCGATATCCAAATCTTTTCGAAATTGCATGCCGCCTTGGACATCGCTTACAACCAGACGACCTACAATGTATTGGACAACGGTTGGAGTGAGGATTACTCCATGCAGAACATCGGTTCCACAAATGTGCTGGGTCTTTTACAGGCTCCATTCCTGTCGCCTTACGCCTACTACCACAGCGAAGCCACAGGAAAGTTGGAACTCTCCGACTCTTATGCCGGGAAATATGCCTCTACGGCTCTGTTGGGACAGTGGATTCAAAATCCCTTCCAGTTTGCCAATCAATTGGATCCCGACATCAACGAAAGCCTCCGCAATCCCTACTGGATTATTGAGAACGGAAAGGGTAAGAACAAGAACTACGCTGAATTGACACAGATCAGCATCAACTTCGCTCCGAAATACCAGATTACAAAGCAGTTTGCCATCAGCGACCGCTTCGCATTTACCCTGAACCGCAACAACGAGAAGTACTTCCTTCCCATTAACGGAACCACCATGTACCAGTTGAAGGATCTGGGCACCATCTCCTCCGTGCTGAAGTCGCAGTTCACAAAGGAGACGACCATCAACAACGACCTGCGTCTGGAATGGGCCAACACCTACGGAGCCCATGACATCAGTGTCTTCGGAGGATGGCGTTACAATAACTACAACTACAGCTACTCCTTCATCCGTGGTTACAACAACGAGAACGACAAGCTACCCAACATCTCCAAGAGCATGGCATACGTCAACTACGGTGGCACGAAGGACAACTGGATTGACATGGCCTACTATCTCAACGCGGCCTACAACTTCCAGAACAAGTACTTTGCGGAATTCACCCTCTCGTCACAAACCAGCAGCCGCTTTGGTAAAGAGACGAAGGACGGCCTGCACATCGGCGGCGTGAGCTGGGGTATCTTCCCGAGCCTGCAACTGGGATGGATTATCTCCAACGAGAAATGGTTCAAACCAGGAAAGGGCATCAACTACTTGAAACTGACCGCCGGCTTTGATCAAAGCGGTAACGATGCCATTGACTACTATGCTGCCCGCACCTATTGGGAGAGCCAGCGTGTCACAGCCAACACGGTGGGTTTGGTACTAAAAAACATTGAGAACTCCAGCATCCAGTGGGAGACCAACACACGCTTCAATGTGGCTCTGGAAGGATCCTTCATCAAGAACCGCTTGAACGCAGGCGTGGACTTCTTCATGAATACCATCGACAACCTGCTGACTCTAGGGTCGATTGACTATATCTCCGGTCTCGGACAGTATTGGACAAATGACGGCCAAATGAAGAACCGAGGCTTTGAGATACACGCTTCCGCAGCCCTCCTGAACAAGAAAGACTGGAAGTGGGAACTGGGCCTGAGTGTAGGCCACTACACCAATGAGATTACTAAGCTGCCGACATACAACAATGGACTCACCATCGGTGGAGTTCCTGTGAACGGAACCACAAGTAGCATCTTTGGTACGAACAACGTCATCACCGCCGAAGGTTATGCCGCTGGCAGCTTCTTCGGATGGGAAACCAACGGTGTTCTATCCAGCGATGCAGAGGCCCGCACCGCAGGTAAGGACGGTTACCTGAAGTACCCCACTGGTATCGAAAGCCGTCCCTATGACGTCTTCCAGGCTGGTGACGTTCGCTTTGTGGACCAGAACGGCGACGGCGTCATCGACGATAACGACCGCGTGGTCATCGGTAACCCTAACCCCGACATCTTTGGTAACATTTTCACAGCCCTCTCGTGGAAGAACCTGCGTCTGGATGTCAACTTCAAGTATTCCTTGGGCAACGACATCTACAACTACCAGCGCTCCATCCTCGAAGGTGGCAACACCACCTACAACCAGACCACGGCCATGCAGAAGCGCTGGACCTACGAAGGTCAACAGACAGACATCCCCAAAGTGTGCTACCCCGATGCGGACGACTGGCGCAACAATGAGCGAATGTCCGACCGCTGGATTGAAGACGGCAGCTACCTGAAGCTGAAGAATGTGCGTCTCACCTACGTTATTCCTTTGCGTAACGAATATATACAAGGCTTGAAGGTGTGGGCTGAAGGCAACAACCTATTCACCCTTACACGCTATTTGGGCACCGATCCCGAGATGAGCGCCCGGAATCACAGCCTCTACCAAGGAATTGACACGGGCCTCCTGCCCTCTGGTCGCAGCTTCAACTTAGGCGTATCCATTAACCTCTAACATGACATCATGATGAAAAAGAATATCTTTGCATTGACACTCCTCGCATTGACGACCGTTGGAATCACCTCCTGCGAGGATATGCTGACAGGCGACATGGACCGCAATGTCGGCATCGAAGAAGTGGCTTCGGATACGCTGTACAGCTATTGGGGTATCTACAAAAGCGTGCAGCAGGTGGCTGAGCGCTATGTTGTCCTCGGCGAATGCCGCGGAGACTTTGTGAGTGGCACAGAATATGTGAGCGACTCCATCAGCGCCATTATGAATTTCGGCATGACAGGAAATACGGCCGATGGTTCCAACCGTTTCCTGAAGGCTGCAGACTTCTACCACATCATCAATTCATGTAACGCCTATATCCAACAGGCTGACATCACAGCACTCTCTGGCCTTAACCGTCCCATCATCAGGAATGAGTACGCTCAGGTGGTGGCCATCCGCGCGTGGGCCTATCTCCAATTGGTACTTGCCTATGGCACCGTGCCCTACTTCGAGACCCCCATGCTTTCCACAGCTGAGATGGAAGAGTTCCGCCAAAACACGCAATACGTGGATGCGAACACACTGGCCACTTCCAATGTCGTGAAAATGTTAGACGAGGTGCGACACATCCCATCCCTCTACGCAGATGATCCCTCGAACGTCATCGCCTATCCCGACTACGGCATCTACGGTGGAAGCACAGCGGGCAATGCCAACACTATCGCATACGCCTCGCAGTGTATTTTCCCACAGGATTTGGTGCTGGGTGACATCTGGCTACTTCGCGCACAGGGAGCTGGTTCGGAGGCCGATTATCGACAAGCTGCGCAGTATTATTATAACTACCTCAACTCCGAACGCGGTGGCCCCCTACTCCCGAATCGCTATTACGCTCGTTTTAACAAAAATCAGAGTACCGAACAGTATTATGTCGTCAATCCTGCATCGTATCCTTGGAAATCTATTTTCAACAACAACATCAGCAAGCCTAGTACAGCTCAAGAGGTGGTGACCATCATCCCATCCTCCAAAAATAAGTTGAACGGTTTTGTCTTCCGTGCCATGAACGAGCTTTTCGGTTTTGATCAGACACTTAGTGTGACAGGTGATAGCGTTGGTACAGGCAGAATATCCCTTGACATCAACTTCCAACGCCAGTTGACGGCTTCCAAGGCCTACGCCACTCTGAACAAACAACAGGAGCACGAAGTATATGTGGGAACGACGCCGAGATGCAGGGTGTATAAGGATGCCGGCGATGTCCGTTATCGCATGACAACCGATAATTTTGCAGACACAAAGACGGGCAGTGCCGACGAAATTAATTTCGTTATTAAACAGAACCCATATTGGAGCCTCTATAATCCGTATGCATTCTCCACCACCTACCCCATCATCTACCGCAAGGCTAACATCTGGCTGCGCTATGCAGAAGCACTGAACGGAGCCGGCTTCCCGGGCTATGCCTTTGCCATCCTCCGTCATGGTCTGGTAGGTTCCGAGGGATGGGTACCCAAAGACGAGACTTCCTACGATTTTGTGAAATTTGAGTACTATGACCCAACAGATGAAGATGAATTAGGTGATCCCATAGAGGTGGTAAATCCCAACGATCCGTCTATTGCTTTCACGTTCTACGATCCGACAACTGAAACAGATGACACTCCCGCCGTTATCTATAACGACTATAAGCAGTTCTTCGATGACATGCTACACCCGGGTCTCGAGCCGCTAACAACTCATATAGATAGTATGGCCTATCAAAGGGCTCACATGATAGCGGAGACGACTGCGCGCGATCCGCAAGCCAAGAATGGCATCATCTGCAAATACATTAGCAAAGAAGAGACTGCAGCTGCCGCCAGCGCTCCGTTCCTGAAATTCCAGACGAACTACCTGCAAGGTGAAGATGGCAATAAGGAATTTACCTACTATACCGGTGTGAACGAATATAATATCCGGACACAACAGTCTGATGTAAATCCCAACTCTGGCGCTGTATCAATGGGAATCCACGCTCGTGGTTGCGGTTTCCTCAAGTTGGAAGAGACCGAGACACAATACACCTATGTCAATCAAATCAACCGTATGAGGAAGCGCTATGAGGGTGCGACCACAGATATGAGCGAGAAAGAAATCTATGACCCTGCCAACAAGCGTTTGGTACAGGAGGCTATTGCTTCTCTCATCTTAGAGGAAATGGGTCTGGAGACCGCCTTTGAAGGCAACCGCTTCTTCGACCTGCTCTGCTACAGTCGCATGATTGGTGGTAACAAGGGTGTGGAACGCGTCGCTAAGATGATTTCCGAGCGAAGCGGTACACGCGATAATGCTCTATATAGCCATCTCTTGAATACATCCAACTGGTACTTCAAGCTGCCAAAATAAGTATTCGTATTCCCAAATAATGGATAGGAATCAGCAGTCTGACCTATGTCAGACTGCTGATTCCTTTTATTATTCATGCTTTTTAGCGCGAAAGTTTGGTGCGAAAAGCATTTTTCCGTATCTTCGCACCACAAATACGCTAACTAAATCAAAAACGCAAAATCATGAAACGAATCATTTCCGTTCTGTGTGTTGCTGTCATTCAGCAATTCCTCCCCTACCCTCTCTCTGCACAAAACCAGAAAGAACCGTGGTTGAATCCCAACATCACCCGCGTGAACACCGAGAAACCGCGCGCCAGCTTCTTCGCCTTTGAGAGCGCAGACAAGGCCACCCAAAATGACAAAACGAAGAGCGACCGTTATCTCTCCCTTGAAGGGAAATGGCGCTTTAACTTTGTGAAGAATCACACCGAAGCTCCCGCTAACTTCTTCATGCCCGCCTTCGATGACTCCAACTGGGTAGATTTCCCTGTCCCTGGGCTCTTTGAAATCAATGGCTACGGCGACAAAATATACAAGAACGTGGGCTACTCATGGGATACCCAATTCGAGAGCAATCCCCCTTACGTGGAGGAGCGCAACAATTATACTGGCAGCTACCGCAAGATGGTCAACATCCCAGTTGTCTGGAAGGGACAGGACATCTACCTCCACGTAGGTTCCGCCACCAGCAACCTGCAAGTGTGGGTGAACGGAAAAGAAGTAGGCTATGCTGAGGATTCCAAAATGGAAGCCGAGTTCAACCTCACCAAGTACCTGCAGCCCGGCAAGGAGAACCTCATCGCCATGCGCGTCATGCGCTGGTGTGACGGCTCCTACCTCGAAGACCAAGACTTCTGGCGCTTCACGGGTATCGCCCGCGAGGTATATCTCTATGCCCGTCCCAAGGCACACATCCAAGATATCTTCATCCACCAGGACCTCGTGAACGGCTACAAGGACGGCCAACTGACCGTTGACATTACCGCCCCCACCGCCAAAGGCTGTACCGTGGACCTCGTTCTCACCGCCCCCAATGGTCGCCCCGCAGGCAGCACATCAGTGAGCGTAGGCAATGGTTCCGCCATCGCCAGCCTCACCGTTCCCGCCGCAAAGGCATGGAGCGCTGAAATCCCCAACCTCTATACCCTCACCCTCACCTTAAAGGACAAAAAGGGCAACCTCATCGAAGCCACCACGCAGCGCGTCGGCTTCCGCAACATCAAGATTGAAGGCGGACAACTCCTCGTCAACGGCCAACCCATCCTTATCAAAGGCGCCGACCGCCATGAGTTGGATCCCGACGGTGGCTATGTCGTCAGCATCGAGCGCATGATTGAGGACATTAAGATCATGAAGCAGCTGAACATGAACGGCGTCCGCACCTGCCATTATAGCGATGATCCACGCTGGTATGACCTCTGCGATGAATACGGCCTGTATGTCGTAGCCGAGACGAATATCGAAACCCACGGAATGGGCTACGGCGACAAGACGCTGGCCAAGAACCCCATCTTCAACAAAGCACACATCGAACGTAACCAACACAACGTGCAGGTACAGAAGAACCACCCCAGCGTTATTTTCTGGAGCCTCGGCAACGAAGCTGGCTACGGCAAGAACTTCGAGGATGCCTACGATGCCGTCAAGGCCATTGACACCTCACGACCCGTACAGTATGAGCAGGCTGGACAGAACGGAAAGACCGACATCTTCTGCCCGATGTATTATAACTATGGAAACTGCGAGAAGTATGCACAGGGTGACAATCCACGTCCACTCATCCAATGCGAATATGCCCACGCTATGGGTAACTCCATGGGCGGTTTTGCCGAGTACTGGCGCCTCATCCGCAAGTACCCGAAGTATCAAGGTGGTTTCATTTGGGACTTCGTGGACCAGGGTATGCGCAGCAAGAGCCGCGTGACGGGCAAAGAAATCATGGCCTACGGCGGTGATTTCGGTCGCTATCCCGCCAGTGACCACAACTTTAACTGCAACGGCGTCATCGCTGCCGACCGCAGCCTCCATCCCCATGCTTATGAGGTACAGTATTATTACCAAGACATCTGGGTCACCGTCCCCGAGGGCAAGAGCCTGCTTGACGGTGAAGTAGAGCTCTACAACGAATACTTCTTCCGCTCGCTCGACGATGTCGAAGTCAACGTGGTAGCCAAAGCCTACGATGGCCAGCAGATGCGCAGCGAAAGCTACACCATCCCCTACGACCTTCATCTCGCTCCCCAGCAGCGCCAGCACTTCACGATTCCAGAGCAGATGTTGTCACAGCTCAAGCAATTCGTCAATGGCTACCAGTGGGCAGCCATCGATGTCAATTTCGTCTTGAAAGCCGACCGCGGCCTCCTCAAGAAGGGGGATGTCATCGCCAAGGCACAGTTTGAACTGCAGCCCTATTCATTCCCTGATGTTGACGCCGTCATGACCGCTGCCAAGCCAGCTCCCTCCACGACTCCCGCCGTGCAAAAAGACGAGGCCAAGGCATGGCTCACTCTATCAGCCAACGGCACCAGCGTGACATGGAACAAATGGACTGGTAACATCGACTACTTTGACATCGACGGAAACTCCGTGCTCGAAGACCGCAAGAGCGTGGAGCCCAGCTTCTGGCGCGCCCCCACCGACAACGACTACGGCGCTGGCATGCAAAACAGCTTCTCAGCTTGGCGCAACCCGCGTTGGAACAAAACATCCATGGAATGCACCGATCTCGACAACCAGAGCAAGCAAGTAGTGGTGCAATATCACTGCGATGCCGTGGATGCCGACCTCATCATGACCTACATCCTCACCCCGAAAGGCGAGCTCATCGTTTCTGAAAATCTTAAAGCCGGCGACCATCAAGGCTGGCAGATGTACGCCATGGGAATGACATGGCGCCTAAACAAGGCCTACGAGACCGTACGCTACTTCGGCCGTGGCCCCGTAGAGAACTACTGCGACCGCAAGGACAATGCCTTCATAGACATCTATGGCGGCGAGGTTAGCAAGCAGTACTGGGACGGCTATGTGCGTCCGCAAGAGAGCGGCAACCACTGCGATGTTATCTGGTGGCGCATGGAGGCAGCTGACCGCCCCGATATCTACTTCGAGGCTTGTGGACCCATGGAAGTCTCCGCGATGCCTTATGAGATTAGCGACCTCGACGATGGCCCCCGTAAGGATGCGCACCAGAGCCACAGCGGCGACCTCATCGCCCGTGATTACACCGTCGTGCAGCTCCGTGCCTTCCAAATGGGTCTCGGTTGCGTCACCAGCTGGGGCGCATGGCCGCTGAATCAGTACATCCCCAAGTACAAAGACCATACCTTCACATATATCGTAAAGAGAGGAAGGTAAAAGGAAGCCCCTCCCCCACCCCCTCCCCTGTTAGGGAGGGGAGGATAGACAGAAGAAGACATGAAACTTAGTAAGAATAAGAAAAAGACAGAACCATCCATTAGTCCAACAGTATCTGCCCCCCTCCCTAACAGGGGAGGGGTTGGGAGAGGGGCCTTTTGGTGGCTCCTCCTCCCCGTCCTCCTCATCATCTTTGCCATCAAGCTGGTCAGTGATGAGAGCGAGATGCTGTTACGAGCCCAGGAGCTGAACCTCTGGCTCCCCACAGGACTCTACTGGAAGACGCTGATGCAATACCCCGGTGGTGCGGTCTCGTGGTGTGCCACCTACCTCACACAGTATTTCTATTACCCCTGGCTGGGCACCGGCATCCTCTGCGGCCTCTGGCTCATCATCTGCCTCCTGCTGGCGTGGGTCTATCGCCTGAAAGGACCGTGGGCAGCCCTCACGGCACTCGTACCCCTGGCCCTCATGGCTTGTTTCGTGCAGACCGGCTACTGGATCTATTACCAGAAGCTGCAGGGGCACCTCTTCGTGCCCACCATCGGCGTCCTCTTTGCCACCCTCTGCCTCGTCGTGCAGCGTCTGCTTGACAGCTACCTCCCCGAAAAGGCTGCCCGCTGGGCCAGCCTCCTTTGGATGGCCCTCGTCTGCATCGCCGGCTACCCTTTCTTCGGTGCTTGGGCGTTAGGGGCTACAGGGCTGTTAGCCTCACCCCCCAGCCCCCTCTCCAAAGGGCGAGGGGGAGTAAGCACTACGGTCTCTGATTCAACAGCCTCTTCTGCCTCAAAATGGTATAAACTCCCCCTCGCCCTTTGGAGAGGGGGCCGGGGGGTGAGGCTGCTCCTTGCCCTCCTCCTCATCGCCGCAATCCCCCAGATCTACTACCAGCAAGTCTTTGAGATGACGGAGCGCAGTTTCCTGTATGTCGCTGCCCTCCCCTCTTTCCGCTATAGCGCCGACAGCTTCACGCAGTATCGCATCCCCTACTATGCCATCATCGCCGCTTTCATACTCATCAACGTTGCGGGGTTTGTCACAAACGTAGTGAAGAGCGCTTCAACCGCCGACAAAATCCCCCTCTCCCATGGGAGAGGGGTTAGGGGTGAGGCCGTTCTTTGCCTCGTCCTTATTTGCACCGCTATCTTTGGCGTCAGCAAAGCCTGGTACCGTGATGGCAACTTCCACAAGGAGCTAGCCATGAACCGCGCCGTGGAGGATCTGGACTGGGAGCGCGTACTCGTCGTCGCCCGCGATGGCAGCAGCGACGTGAAGCCCACACGCCAGATGGTACTCTACAAGAACCTGGCACTCTTCCGCTTGGGCCGCGCCGGCGACGAGATGTTCACCTATCCCGAAGGTGCCGTGCAGCAGAATGCCCCTTGGAAAGTTCGTATCACGCAGGTCGGCGGCAAGCTCATCTACTATCACTACGGCAAGGAGAACTTCTGCTACCGTTGGTGTATGGAGGACGGCGTGGAGTTTGGTTGGAAGGCAGAGACACTGAAGTTCATGGCCCGCACGAGTATGCTCAACCATGAATGGACCGTAGCTCGCAAGTACCTCGACCTCCTCAAGAAGACCACCTTCCACCGCCAGTGGGCAGAGCGCTATGAGCGGCTGCTCGACACCCCCGATGCCTTCGACCTCGAGAAGCTGGAAGCCTCCGCCAAGGCAGGGAAGCCCCTCCTCGACGAGCAAGGCATGAAGGAGTTCGCGCCCATTCTCCACATGATGACCTACCCCGACCGCCTCGACGGCGACAACACCCTCGTGGAGATGTACCTGCTCCAGACCTTTGCCAAAGGCAATGGCGACGACCCGCTCTTCCAGGAGATGACACTCATCTGCTCCCTCATCATGAAGGACATCGACCTCTTCTGGCCGCGCTTCATGAAATTCGCCACCATGAATCCCGAGCGCCATATGCCACGCCACTACCAAGAGGCCGCCTATCTCTACGGCCATCTGGAGAACAAGGTAGATATCAGCCGAATGCCCTTCGACCCAGAGGTACGCGATAGCTACGAACGCTTCATGAAGTTCAACGAGCAATGCGGTCCCATGACCGAGGAACAGAAAGCTGTTGCCTTCTATCCCCAGTTCGGCGGAACCTTCTACTACTTCTACTTCTTAGTCAGGAATCAAAAGACAAATTAAAAAGACCCACCCCCAGGCCCCTCCCGTCAGGGAGGGGAGTTAGTCCCTTATCATCTTATGACTCGTATCCTCTCTTTACTACATCATTGTCTAACATCGCGCCAGCTTCTCCCCTCCCTTACGGGAGGGGCCTGGGGGTGGGTCTTTATCCTTTGTGCCTGCTCATCCCCCTCCGTGCCCGACCAGTTCGCCGAGCGTGACGCCTTCCCCGCCATTTACCCCGATTACATCGGTGTCACCGTGCCTGTGAACATCGCGCCGCTCCACTTCCACATCGACCACGCGGCCACCGCCACCGACTTCGTCACCCGCTTCACGGCCGGCAACGAGGAATGGACGCTTGGCGGTGAGGATGTGCGCCCGGGCCTGAAGCGCTGGCATCAGATGGTGGAAAAAGCCCTTGCTGCCGACGGCACCATCGCCATCGAGGTCTTCATCAAAGACAACGGACAATGGAAGCGCCAGAAGCCCTTCGCCATCACCGTCTCGGGCGACAGCATCGACCCCTACATCTCCTACCGTCTCATCTCACCCAGCTACGTGACCTATGAGGACCTGACGCTGAACCAGCGCTGCCTGGAGACCTTCGACGAGAGCCTCATCTACGGCAATATGATCAACAGCGACGAGGAGAACGGGCAGTGCATCAACTGTCACCACGCCCAGTGGTACAACCCCAACCGCATCCAGTTCCATGTGCGCCAGTACCTCGGCGGCACCGTCATCGCCTACGATGGCAAGCTTGAGAAGATCAACCTCAAGACCGACAGCACCATCTCCGCCGGCGTCTATCCCACATGGCATCCCACGAAGCCCTGGATTGTCTATTCCACCAACAACACCGGCCAGAGCTTCCACACGCGCGACGTGCAGAAAATCGAGGTACAGGACACCAAGAGCAACCTCATCTTCTACGACCTCGAAAACAACACCGTCACGCCCATCACGCGTGACACCACCGACTTCGACTGTTTCCCCTTCTGGAGCCCCGACGGAAAGTACATCTACTATGTCAGCTGCCACTGGGAGAAACGCGATACCGTGCAGATGGACTTCGAGCTCATCAAGAACTACAAGGACGTGCAGTACAACCTCTACCGCAAGCCTTTCGACGAGCAGACCCGCGCCTTCGGTCCGCGCCAGCTCATCTATGATGCCGTGGCCCGCAATCGTAGCGTCACGCTCCCGCGTGTATCGCCCGACGGCCGTTGGCTGATGTTCACCGAGGGGCAGTTCGGCGTCTTCCACATCTGGCACAACGATGCCGACCTCTTCCTGATGGACCTCACACAGACAGCGCCCGTGGAGCCGACGCCCGTCACGCGCTACAACGAGAATAACCTGCCCGCCGACATCATGGCCCGCATCACCAACAACGTCGAACGTGATGCCGCCATCGACAGCCTCAACGAGGCACGGGGCGCCCTCTATCCCCTGCCCGCACAGATTCGTCGCATCGACGAGCTGAACTCCCACGATGTCGAGAGCTGGCACTGCTGGTCCAGCAACGGCGCCTGGGTCATCTTCTCCTCGCGCCGCGACGACGGCAACTTCACGCGACCGTTCATCGCTCACCACGACGGCAAGGGCCATTTCTCCAAGCCCTTCGAGCTGCCGCAGGACAACCCGCAGTACCACCGCCAGTTTATGCGCAGCTACAATATCCCCGAATTCCTCTCCGGCCCCG
>Ga0310690_10004198_pt1 | contig 20734 bp, 14 predicted proteins | sample AusTroGonzalo_MG_2_FD_207661 | JGI IMG/M metagenome (GOLD analysis project Ga0310690, IMG submission 207661) | Bovine rumen microbial communities from tropical cattle in Woodstock, Queensland, Australia - Gonzalo_04 (v2) (version 2) | ecosystem: Host-associated > Mammals > Digestive system >...
TAGAGTACCCTGCCATCTTCCTCAAGCACGTCAGGAAGGAATACCCGCGCATATGCCGCGTATGACGTATACGGACAAACTCCCTGCTGAACCAGCTTGCCGATGGCAGGACTGACATCCCTGTAGAGGAACTCGCCGCCAGCCTTCTCGACGCGGGAACGGACGAGCTCCTGCGCCTCCTTTTCCAGATTGTAGCCCAGGAGCAAGATCCGCGCTCCCGGATTGTGCCTAAGCGCTGAGACCGCACTGACCGCAGTCAGCGAAGCATAGTTCCTGTCGCAGGCATAGGCGATTGTCATCTGCATCCAGCCTCAGGCGGAAACAACCGTGCGGTCGAAGCGGTCGAGGATGCGCATCGACTCGTCGTGCGCCTCCAGCAGGTAGACGCGATATGCGTCACCGCCGGGCAGCACCTTCACCACCACGTGCGCAGGTCCCTTCGTCGCGATGTTCTTCATGAAGTCGCGCCCCTTGTAACGCTCGGCCTGGCACTTCGGCATCAGGTTGGGCAGGATAAGCGGATCGAAGCCGGCGTGGATCTCGCGCGAAGCCATGCGCGAGAGGGTCTGCTCCACCACCTGTCCAGGGCACCAGATGCACGACACGTACGCCTGCGCGCGAACGGCGCGAACGAACGCCTCGCTCATTGCATTGGAGCAACCGTGGTGGTTCATCTTGCAGAGCGTCACCGGCCCCACGCGCGCGCCCACCATGTCCTCGTAGGCGAGCCCCGGGTTCTTCTTCGACTTGGGGATGTTCTGCGTGTCGCCGCCCGTCCAGAACCTGAACTTGCCATACTGCATCACGAACCCGAGCGAAAGCGTGTTCTCGGCGATGCGCTTTGCGCCGGTCTGCGACACGTATTCGCCGACGAGGTCGCGCTCGCCCTCCTTACCGTCCCACAGGCGCCCGTTCGCGCATATGTTGCGGATTGAGAAGTTCGCGTACTTGCCGGGATCGCGCTGGAGGGCGATCTGGTTGAGCGCGCCCACCTTGAACGGCTCGCATACAAGGCCCTTCCCCTTCTGTACGGCCAGCCAGTCCGACACAAGCTTGATGCACGTGTCGTTGCCGCCGTACATGCCCTTGTTAGGGTACTGGTGGTCGAAGTAGCGCTTGAACCCGAAGTCCTGCGCCACGCATAGGAAGCCGTTGATGCGAGTGCCGTCCGCGAGCGTCTTGTATCGGAAGCTCGCGCCAGGCGTCTCCGCGCGATCGAATATCGAGTGGCCGATATGGTCGCCGTGCCAGTGGGAGAACATCAGGTAGTCGATGACCTTCTCTTGATACACGCGCTGCACGTAGCGGCTCATCCACTCGCCGCCCAGACGTTCTGGCGACGGCAGGAGCGGCACGTTCGCGAGATCGCGCGGACGATAGAAGTCGCCGGTGTCATTCAGGATGGACGTGCCGTCCGGCAGGCGGTAGAACATGTTCTCGCCGCATCCGGTGTACACGAAGTGCAGGTCCAGCTCGCCAGGCTTCCATCCAGGATAGGTGTCGCCCGCGCCAGCCTCGGCGCGTCCTGTGATGCCGAACGCCCCCGCGAAGCTCGCCGCCGCGCAGGACTTGATGAATGTACGCCTTGTGCTCTTCATGCTCTTTTCTCCTGTGTCAAACCGATGTCTCATTCTACCAAAAACCTCATACTCTGTGAATATGATGCATCACCGCATTGTGCAGATGTATTTGCCGGTACCTACGGCAATCTCCTCCTTGGTACCGGACACGTTCTTGAGCTTCAGCTCCGGACGCCCGTCCCAACTGCGCACGAGCGGCGCCGACACGCCTATCACAGTCACGTTGGTGAGCGCGAGCGTCCGCACGTTCGCCACGGAGAACACCTCCGGCTGCGGCTCGGAGAAGCCGAGCGAGCAGTCCACCATCGCGAAGTCGAGCGGCAGGTCTTTCTCCTCGTTGGTTCCGCCGTTGAGGGCGAGCGGACGCCAGAGGCCCGTCGCCCGCACGTTCTCGAAGCGGATGTCCGCAAGCGGCCGCGCATGCTGCCACGTTTCGCCGCCGAAATTGTACCGGATGAAGCGTGCGCAGTTCTCCACGCGGCAGTTGCGCACAAGGATGTTTCCCGGCTGCTCCGGTACTGGCGTCGTGAAGTCGCAGAAGTAGAGGAAGAACGTAGCCATCGAGTGGCGTCCCGGCACGGTTGCCGGATCCCACAGACCGTCCTTCTTGGCCTGCGGCGAGAGCGAACCGCGGAAGAGGTATTCGCACGGACCGTGCGCATGGCAGTCCTCGATGACGATGTCGCGCCCACCCAGGCGGAACGCGCTGCATGCGCTCGAGATGTCGCAGCGGCGCACCACCATGTCGCGGTTGGCGAAGCCCGCGATCGAATCGTCTCCCGTGTGGATGAAGCAGTCGCTCACGCGCACATGCGTGCATGCGCGCACATGGAAGCCGTCGTGCCCGGCGAGCATCGTCACCTTCTCGCACGTGATGTTCGCGCACCGCTGGTGCCTCAGCGCCCAGTTGCCGGTGTGGCGGATCGTGAATCCGCGGTAGACGATGTTCGTGGAATCGAACGCGCTCACCCCGTGCACGCCGCGGTACTTCTCCTCGCCGTTCGGGTTGAAGCCGTTCGAGCCGTCGATGATGCTCCCCTCCTCGCCGATGATAGCCACGTCATGCGCGTTGAGGATGCGGATGATCCCGTTGTTCCATGGCGCAAGCGCGTTCCCCACGAACGAGCGCTTCTTGAGGCCCTTCGGACGCTCCCACACGTCCTTCGCAGCCTCCACCACGCCAGATACGGGCTCGACCGTGTCGCGCTCGAGGATGTCGAAGTCAGCCGAATCGCGGCTCGCCTGCAGCACGGCGCCTTTCTCAAGGTACAGCGTCACGCCGCTCCTGAGGCGCAGGCCCTTGATCGGGTAGTGCCCCTTCCCGATGACGACGCGCCCGCCGCCCGCGCGGAACACCTTGTCGATCGCGCCCTGAATCCGCTCCGTGGCGTTCGTCCACGTGCGGTAGACCATGTCCCAGTCATTCTTCGGCTGTGGCGCGTCCACGCGCACATCCGCCGCGCCGACGGCACCAGCCGCCAGCAGGCACAATACCATCACTCTTCTCATGTCGCCTCCTTGCTATGAAAGATTACTGATCGTCACGCGTGACGCCCAAATGGAGCATGGGCAAGACTTTCTCTGCCCGACGGTCGAAGTTGAACACCGTGAACCCTTCTACGCCCAGCTCGCGCACCGCGAGTATCTGTTTCGCGAGGCGCACCGCTTCACGCCCGTCGTGACGCCACGTGGAAAGCCCGATACCGGGATAGATATGCACCTTGCCGACGAGCCGCTTCTGTGCCGCCACCTGGTTCTTGAAGAGCGCAGACGACTCCACGTAGTCCATAGGGCATACGAAGTCGAGCCAACCAGCGCGGCACCACGCAGTCCAATCCTGACCAACGTTCGTCGGCGACGTCTCCGCGCTCGTGAACACGGCCGCCGAAATCTTCACGCCAGGAGCCTCGGCGCGCACGCGCTGCGACACATTCCGCACCACGAAAGAGATGTTGGACGTGCGGAAGTCCTGCCACAGCTTCTTCAGGCGCTCGTCCTTGCGCACGTCGCCCGGCCAGTTCGTCACCGTACAGCCTGCCATCGCCTCGAACCGCTCGCGGCATCCGGCGCAGAAGCAATGGTTCCCGTCGGGATAGCGGATGTAGTCGAAATGTATGCCGTCCACACCCTTCTTCGCCAGCTCAACCATCGCTTCGATCTCCATCTTCTGGTTGTCGGGGTGCGACGGACATAGCCAGCCAGGCTTCGACACGCCGCCGTACGCCACCTGCGTGCGGTTGGTCGCCGCCATCTTCGCCGAAAACACAGGATCCACGCAGCTCCCCATGTTCCAGCACACCTTCCACACGTGGCATGCCACCCCGTACTTGCGGCATGCCGCAAGGCACTGCTCTAGCGCATCGCCCTGCGTCGCAACTTCCGCGGCTGCAGGAAGCACCTTCGACCTGTAGAACGCCGCCCCACCCCATGCGAGGTTCGGCAGAAGCGCGTTGAAGCCGTTCTCCTTCAGTATCCGAACCGACTCGTCCCACGTGCGGCCACCGCCCAGCCCCCACGCGCTGTGGCACCAGAACGCGCGATGCTCTCCAGACTTCGGCTTCTGGGCCTCAAGCCAAGCACGGTCGTCCGCCAGCTGCTTCGCCTTGGCGGCATCGTGCGCCTCTATCTTAGCCTTCAGCGACGGCGCAAGATCGCACACGATCGCGCGCATCAGCGCCGTGGCTTCGCCGTCGGACCCGCCCAGCCACACATGCGCCATGTATATGCCTGCAGGCGTACGCACGAGCGCCGGCATCTGCAGTGACTCCTTGTCGCCGGTAGCCCAAGTCGCCAACGTCTCCGCCCCGAACGGCGGCAGGTCCACACGCTGCGTCATCCACGACGCCTGCGGCGCAAACTCCGGCTGTCCCGGCAGACCGCGTCCTCTCTTGAGGAAGCCGGCGATCGGCTTGGGCGGACGCACCACGCCCTTCTGCTTCAGGCCCAGCAGGTCGGCGACCTCGTTAGGCATCGAATAGCACGCGAACATGCGCCGGCCGGAACTTACGAACTGCTTGAGCGCGGGAAACGTCTCGGCAGGGAACGAGGTGTTGTACGGCAGCATCACAGCCGATACCGCAGCCAGCTGGTTGGTCGTAAGATCGGTGTCGGCGATCATCAAGCTGCCGATGCCGATCGACTCGAGAGTCGCGGAGAGATTGGCGGCGAACGTCAAGTACGCCTTGCCTTCCGCTCCGCCCTTCTCAACCTTCGACCCGGCGTAGACGATCGCCACGTCCGGATTGCCGCCGCCGAGGTACGACACGTTGGCGATCCGGCATGTGGCGTCGATCGCCTCGCCGCGCCAGCCGGAGATGCGCATGAGCGTGATTGCGCCCCAGCCGTCCGGAGTGTCCTCCACTCGCGTCTCGGTCTTGCGCACGACGACGCGCTGCCACTTGCCGGCCTCCTCCGGCGAGAAGGAACCGTGGTACCAGCCCTTGCCGCTCTTGAAGTAGCAGCTGAAGCCTGTGAACGGCCGCAGGTCGTCGCACCAGAAGTCGAACTGTATGCCCGACCTTACGCGGAGGTCGCATTGGAACGGGATGTCCCAGATCGTGCGCGCGGCGCCAGTCTTGGCGAAGTTGGCCTTGAGCGTCGCCACGTTGTTCGTGCGCTTTGCCCATGCGGGCACGAGCTCCAGCGACTCCTCGGCCGGCGGCGGCGCCGCAAGCGACGGTTCCGGCACATTCCTGTCGGAACACCCGCCGAGCAGCGTCGCGAGCAGGAACGCGAACGCTAACGATGTAGACGCTTTATTGAAGCCCATCACGGCACGAGGAACTTCGCGGTGAGGGCGGCGGCCTTGGCCTTGACGTCGGCCTGGACGGCGACGTTGGTGATGTCGTCGAGGATGTCGGCTATCCAGCCGCCGATGAGAGCGGCCTCTGCCTCCTTCATGCCGCGCGTCGTGATGGACGCGGTGCCCACGCGGATGCCGGAGCACTTGAAGGGAGACTCGGTGTCGTAAGGAATCGTGTTCTTGTTGACGACGATGCCGGCGTTGTCGAGCGCAGCAGCAGCGTCCTTGCCAGTGATGCCCTTCGTGCCCTTCACGTCCACGAGGAAGAGATGGTTGTCGGTGCCGCCGGAGACGATCCTCCAGCCGCGGTCCTGCACGGCCTTGCACATGGCCTTGCAGTTCGCGACCACCTGCGCCGCGTACGCCTTCATCTCGGGCTGCATCCACTCGCGGAAGCAGACCGCCTTGGCGGCAATGATGTTCTCGAGAGGACCGCCCTGCATGCCGGGGAACACCGCGCTGTCGAGCGCCTTGGCGTACTGCTCCTTGCAGAGGACGAGCCCGCCGCGCGGCCCGCGCAGCGTCTTATGCGTCGTCGTCGTGACGAAGTCGGCGTATGGGACGGGCGACTCGTGCGCGCCGCCAGCCACGAGGCCGGCGATGTGCGCCATGTCCACCATCATGAGGCATCCCGCCTTGTCGCAGATCTCGCGGATTCGCTTGAAGTCGAGGGCGCGCGGATATGCGCTCGCGCCGGAAAGGAGAATCTTCGGCTTCACCTCGAGCGCCTGCTTCTCGAGAGCGTCGTAGTCGATGCGCTCGGTCTCGCGGTTCACCGTGTAGGGCACGATATTGTAGAGCTTGCCGGAGAAGTTGACTGGCGAGCCGTGCGAGAGGTGCCCACCCTGGTCGAGCGAAAGGGAGAGGATGGTGTCGCCCGGCTTGATCGTGGCGAAGTAGACGGCCATGTTGGCGGACGAGCCGCAGTGCGGCTGCACGTTCGCGTGGTCGGCGCCGAAGAGCGCGCACGCGCGCTTCCGCGCCAGCTCCTCTGCAGCGTCAACGGGAAGGCAGCCCGAATACCAACGCTTGCCCGGATACCCTTCCGCGTACTTGTTCATCAGCACGCTGCCAGCAGCGAGGCGCACGGCGCGGCTGGACGTGTTCTCGGAGGCGATTAGGTTGATCTCCGTGTCCTCCTGCGTGACCTGCGCCTTGATTGCGGCGTAGATCTCTGGATCGTCCTTCGCGAGGCCGGAGAAGTCGCTCAGGCGGCGCGCGCGCTCGAGCTTAGCGCGACGGCGCGCATGGCGCTCCGCGTCGTCCACGGACGTGCTGACGAACGCCTTCAGAATCTCGACCGCTGCGGCCGCGTCCGTCCGCTTCTGGCCGAGGCAGAGGATGTTGGCGCCGTTGTGGGCGCGCGCGATGCGAGCGTCCTCCGCGTCGCGGCAAAGGGCCGCGCGAACGTTCTGGAAGCGGTTGGAGGCCATCGACATGCCCATGCCTGTCGTGCACACGAGCACTCCAAAGTCGGCATCGCCGCCAGCAACGGCCTCCGCGACGGCGTCCGCGTAGTCGGGATAGTCGCAGCTCTCAGCCGCGTCCGTGCCGACGTCCACGAACGTCGCCTCCGGATATGATGCGATCAGGGACTTCTTCAGTTCAAATCCGCCGTGGTCGGCGCCGATGACGATCTTCATTCTTAGTGTTTCCTTCTGTTGAAAGCCGGACAAGATTATACCAAAACCCCGCCGCCGCCACAACCTGCACTCGCACAAGGTTTATGACTTCTGGGGATCGAACTCGGAAGCCGGGCGATATTTCCGCAGGAACAGGACGTTCACAAGGTTCAGCGAGTACAGGACCACAAGCATCGTCACGACGCCCGAGTGCCCGAAGCCGAGCCTGTCGCTCACGAGGATCGCCGCCTGGTTGCCAACAAGCCCTGCCACGCCCCAGGCAGACAGCACCGCGCCATGTATCTTCGAGATGTTCGTCATGCCGTAGTGGTCCGCAAGGATGCCCGGAATCACCGAGAAGCCTGCGCCGTAGCACGCGTTGATCACTAGGAGCGCAAGGCCTATCAATGGCGGCCACCAGCTCGCCGTCATCACGCCCACGGATATGCCGAGAATGTAGAGCAGAATGTTCACGCGGCGCGCAAGACGGTCGCTCCACCACGCGAAGACGAAGCGGCCGCCCCCGTTCATGAGGCCGCAGAGCGCGATGACCCACGTCGTCAGCTTCTCTGGATAGCCGACCGCGGGCGTGTCCATCATCTGCTTGGCGAGCGGGATCAGGCAGAGTCCGCAGGAGATGTTCAAGAACATGAAGAGCCACGCACGGAGGAAATATGCGTCCTTCGCAAGGCCCAAGTAGGTGAACTCGCACTGCGGCAAGCCGTGCGCGAACGACATCTGCTCGACCTTCGGTTTCCTTAGGATCAACGCCGATATGAGCATCGGCGACAGATAGAACGCCGCGAAGATCATGAATGTACGGACGATCCCGTACGTCTCGAACCCGCGGAGCTGGAACATCGCGAAGCTCGTCTCGCTTCCCCAGTGGATGCCCTTGTAGAGGATCGTCGAAAGCGTGGAGCCGAGACCGAACGAGATGATCGGCACGGCGGCGGCGATCGCCTTCGCGTTCGGGAACCACAGCATCATCGTCTTCACGGGGGATATGTAGATGATGCCCGTGCCCGTGCCAACAAGAAATCCGTAGCCCAGGTAGATGAGTGCCAGCGACTTCATCTTGATGCCGAGCGCCGTCACGAGAAGTCCGGAAATGAACAGCGTCGTTCCGATCATCGTGGAGAGGCGTATGTTTCGTTCGACGATCTTGCCGAAGAACGCCGCACCCATGCCAAGGAAAAAGATGCCGAGCGAGAACGCGAACTGCACCGCGCTCTTCGTCTCGCCGATGTACTTGGCTATCTCGGTGGAAAAGTTGGTAAACGCGTAGATCTGGCCGACAGACACAGCCAGCAGAAATGCCGGAAGAACGGCACGGAAAATCCGTTGTGAACCTATTGATTTGCTCATGGCGGAGCGTATGATACCACAACCTGTTGCGCCCTGCAACCCCAAAAGGCACAACATGTTGACAGCCTAGCCGCCTAGCTGAATCTTGTCCGTCGTGTAGACGAGCCGGAAATCCGGATGTTCCCAAAGATACGAAGCTGGCAGGAACGGCGTGGGGCTTCCGTTCGCGATAATCGCCTTGAGAGGCGCGGTCTGCTCTGCGAAGCAGGCGAGCAGCAGACACTTCTTTGCGGCTAGGATCGGAGCCATGCCCATCGTTGCGGCGTAGCGCGGCACAAGCGACGAATCGCCGTTCGCCGTCACATGCGTGTTCTGCACGATGGTCTCGTTCGAAAGCGGCAGCACGCGCGTCGGCAGCTTCGCGAACGCATCCGCGGAAATCTCGCTCTCCTGCATCGGCTCGTTGAACGCGATGTGGCCGTTGAATCCGATGCCGAGCAGCTGAAGGTCGAGCCCGCCTGCCGCCGCGATCGCGGGGTCGTATGTCTCTGGCGAGGCGGGATCGGGGAAGTGCGCGTTCTCTTCGCGGAAGCCGAGAGCGGGATCCAGCTTCGCGAACAGCATCTCGTGCATGTACTTCCAGTACGAAAGCGGGTGGTCGTGCGGCACCGCGCACTTCCCCTCCAGCGAATACTCGTCGAGATTCCATGTGGAAAGCAGGGAAAGATCGACCTTCGCCTCGTTGAACTTTGCCGCCAGGCGGGCGTAGAGGTCGACCATCGTGTTGCCTGTGGCGAGTCCAAGGTTGTACCGCTTTCCGTTCGACAGGCGCGACATCGCATCCGCGAAGATCACGGACGCGCCGATGGCGCTCATTTCCGCGAAGTCTCTTGATGTCTCCAACAGCATGGATTTACGCCCATTTTGCATTTCGGGGTGGTGGGACTGGCGGGGATCGGACCCGCGACCCCAACATTAAAAGTGTCGTGCTCTACCAACTGAGCTACAGTCCCGTGTGCGCGGATAGTTTACCAAAACCACCGTTCTGACGCAAGGCGGTTAAGATCCCTTAACTTCCAAGCCTCTCAACTCTATAACCTCTCAACCCTATAACCTTTTAACCCTTTAATCTTTTAACCTTTTAACCCTCAATTCCAAGCCGACGCTCGATATCCTCGATGGTGCCGCCCTTCGTCTCGGGCATGAAGAAGATCGCCCACAGCACCTGGACGAGCATCATGAACGCGAAGAAGCCGAACGCCCAAGTGCCTGCGCGCTCAGCCACAACCGGGAACGCCCAGGAGATGATCGTGCACATGAACCAGTGCGTGAAGCAGCCGAGAGCCTGCCCCTTCGCGCGCACCGCGTTCGGGAACACCTCGCTTATGTACACCCAAATCACGGCGCCCGAGCTGCACGCGAAGAACGCGATGAACCCGAGGATGCCGATCACGGCGAGCGTGGCGTTGCACTTGTCGCCGAGCGAAAGCTGCCAAGCGACGAGCGAATGCATGAGGATCATCAGCGTGGCGCCGCCGATGATCATCGCGCGGCGGCCGAACTTGTCGATGATGAAGAACGCAAGGATCGTGAACGTGAGGTTCACCGTCCCGACGCCCATCGTGCCGGCGAGCGATGCCATCTCGCTGCCCTTGCCGAAAATCATGTCGAAGATGCGCGGCGCGTAGTAGTTGATGGCGTTGATGCCGCTCACCTGGTTGAAGAACGCGATGAAGAACGCGAGCAGGATCGGCTTCAGGTAGCGACGCTGGAAGAGGCGCGCGGACGCGCCCGCCGCCACCTCGCGCAACGACTCCTCGATCTCCACCATCGTGCGCGGCACCTCGGGGTAGCCTACCGAGGAGAGGACCGCCTCGGCCTCGTCCTTGCGGCCCACGCGCACGAGCCAGCGCGGCGACTCGGGGATCGTGGTGAGGAGCACCATGAACAGCGCGATAGGCAGGCACTCCATGCCAAGCATCACGCGCCACTTCACCATCTCCGTAGTCATCGGATTCGACGCGAACACGCCCGCGAGCCACTGGCACATGCCGTTGAACCAGCCGCCGTCGACAGCCATCCAGCGCGCCACGAAGTAGTTGGACACGTACGAGATGAGGATGCCGAAGACGATGTTCAGCTGGTTCGTCGCAACCAGCCGCCCGCGCAGATGTCCGGGCGATATCTCCACGATGTACAGCGGAACCACAACGCTCACGCCACCGATCGCGAGACCGCCGATGAAGCGCATCCAGCCTAGCACGTGCGGACCGACCGCGCCGTTTACCGGCGTGAATGCGCAGCCCACGGCGGATATGAGGAATAACGTCCCCATAAGCCACAGCGTCGGGCGGCGCCCCCATCTGTCGGACGGCGCGCCCGCGCCGAACACGCCTATCACCGTGCCGATCAGCGCGCCCGACACGATGAGCCCGTGCCAGAACCCGCTAAGGCCGAACTCCTTCTGGATGGCCTGCTCGCAACCCGAAATTACGCCCGAATCGAAACCGAACAGGAATCCGCCGAGGGCGGCCGCGATCACGATATAGAGCAACGACCTTTGCTGTGCGTTTTTCATGCGACGATTATACCATATTTAGCTCGAACGTGGACGGATGCGTACTGCCGCGCTGAAACGGCAGTCATACCACCAAATGCGATCAGTCGCGGATAGCCTCGACCTTCTTGCGGGCGTCCTCAAGGAACGTCGCGAGCGGCTCGAGCGTCTCCGTGAACTTCGTGTCGAGAAACGCGTCGGCCGCGGCGTTGGCCATCATGTCGCCCCAGATCATCTGGCCCATGCAGAGGACGTTCGCGTCGTTGATCGCGCGGCACATCTTCGCGGCGAACACGCTCTCCACAACCGCGGCGCGTACCCCCTTGAAGCGGTTGGCGATCATGTTCATCCCCATGCCCGTGCCGCAGAAGAGGAACGCCCTCTTCGCCTCGCCCTTCTGGAGCGCACGGCAAACCTCCACCGCGCTCTCGAAGTACGGCTTGTCCTTGTTCGCTTCGGTCGCGCCAAGGTCCTTCACGGCGAAGCCGCGCTCCTCGAGGTGCTTCACCACCGCGTTCTTCAGGCCGACGGCAAACGGGTCCGCCGCAACCAGGATCGTCTCCTTGGCCGCGCACGTGCACGCGGCGGCCAACGCCATTCCAACTACTGCTTTCTTCATTTTTGTTTTCCTTTGTTGTTTGACTAGTCAAGAGGTGCAAGTCCGGCCTGCGGCTGGACTGATGTCGCGAACGGGTGCGCGGACCCGTTCCCGATCGTGAAAGAACCTCCCACGGTTCCGGTACGATTGAAAAGGACAGTCGCCTTTGTCGCGCCGATGACGATCGTCACGCCATCGCAGGCATCCGTCTTTATCCGCTCCACCTTGGGACGCGCAGCCGAGGTGTCCGTGGCCGTGAGGACGTGCAGGAAGCGGTCGTTCTCGCGCGGCGCGCCGGGTGCCACCTCCAGGCGCCACGCGCCCATGTAGGGGCCACGTCCCGTGCGCTTCGCGCCCCGCGCGGCCGAGGCGAGGAAGGTGGCGTCCGGCTCCCAGTTCTTGCCGTTCGACCAGAACTCCTTGCCGGGCCCGCCGATCTTCTCGAGTGTCGCGTCCTCCGGCAGCATCGTTTCGCAGAAGAGCCTCCCCTTCCCGCTCTCGACTACCGTCAGCTTTCCGTCGATAGTCGGCTCGTCCTTCATGTGCAGGAGCCACGCCTTGCGGTCGGTCGGCGCGGCGCCCACGCGGTCGTACACGATGAACGTGTCCGGCAACAGATGCACGAACTGCCGCACGGCTTCCGTGCACTTCTTGCCGTAGAGCGCAGTCGCGTCCGAGGCGACATAGGTGAACATGTCGTTCGTCTCGAACGCAAGCACCTTCGCGGTGCCGTCGTACATGCCGCCGTCGTTGTTCTTTCCTTCGGGGCCGGGGTAGACTGGCCCCCAGTAGCGCGGCAGCGGTTCGCCGGGGCGGCGGATGAGGATGCAGTTGTGCGCTATCGTCTGGGCGTAGTAGTACTTCAGGTTCCAGTCCGTCTCCACGGCGCGCGTGCCGGAGTCGAGCGCGAGGAAGTCGTGCTTGTAGATCGTGAAGTTGTTCTCGTCGTGGTGCTTGTGCATCGTGAGCTTCGCTCCGGCGGTGAACGTGCAGTAGGTGGAGTCTGGCTTCCAGCCGGAACGCATGATGATCTGCCCTAGGTTCTCGAAGTGGCGCGCGTGGAGCGGCAGGTTCTCCAGCTCCTCAGCGGAATACGGCTTCACATCCTCATCCTGGGAGGGTCGCGCTCCTGCGCGACCGAAAAGGAAGGGATACACTGGCCAGTCATTGGCGAACGACTGGTTGGGCGCGCGATCGCGCAGCGACGCGGCGAGGCGTGCGGCGGCAGGGTTCGCGTCGCGGAAGAAGTGGATGTACTGCGACATATGTTCGTAGAGGCGGCCGATGGAGAGCGTGTTGTGCGTGTGCTGGTCGTCGCCGAACCCGCAGTAAAGCGGCATGTTCGGATGGGCCGCGTTCGGGATCCACGTCCAGTAGATCCAGTTCGGGAATAGGGCGAGACCGGGGTAGGACGCGGCAAGGTTCTCGCCGGTGGCGGAGAGCCAGGTGTGGAAGAAATTGAAGTGTGCCCACGGGTACGCGCCCATGCAGTAGCCTGGCACGGCGGAGGATAGCGCGCCGTCGTCGCCCGCGCCCTCGTCGCGGAACTTCACCATCTGCAGGCAGAGGTCGTGGCCCTGCTCAAGGTGCTTGCGCGCGAGGTCGTCGCAGAAGCCGTCGCCGTACGCGGCGAGGCCGGAATACCACAGGAGGCTCCGAACGCTGTAGAAGCCGCTCTGGATGCCACCCGTATTGCGGCGGATGATGGTCGGCTTGCCCTTGCCCGGCTGCACGTCCTCGACATGCTGCACGAGCGGTACTATGATCGCCTTGCGTTCCTCCGGCGTGAGCGCCTCCCAGATCCAGTCGTAGGCGCAGAGCGCGTGGATGCGCGTGGTGGAGTACCAGTTGACGGCGCGTCCGTTGCGGTAGGCGGCGTGGTAGGCGGCGACGCTCGCCACGAGCATCTTGCGGGCCTTGTCGAGGTACTTCCGCTCGCCCGTGAACCGCCACGCGAGCGCGCACTCGGCCGCCTGGGGTCCCCACTCCTTCACGCTCGGGATCGGCGTCGCGGCGGTGGTCTTGTGCGTGCCGCTCGCGGTCTTGACCTCGCGGAACACCACGGGGTCGAAGCCGGAGCAGACAGGGTCGGCGGGATAGCGGTCGCAGCGCTTTATGAGCGCGTCGCGCGCCGGGCACGCGGGCCCCTCCGCCCGCGCCTTCACCTGCGGCCACGTCTCCGCGTTGAAAAACATGCGCGGGTGGTCGCGGCGGATGCGCCCTTCCCATTCCGGCGTTTCCGCCGCCGCACCCAACAGGACGCAGACGACACCGCAAACGATTATGATTTTTTGCACGGCAAGAGTGTATCATTTTCCTCCCTTATCGTGCAAGCGTGAACCAGATTCATGCTTGCGCTTGATGCCTGGCACAGGTTGGTTATGATATAATGGCGGCATGAAAAACGCAACCATTCTCGCCGCCGCGCTCGCGGCGTTGACGTGCACGGCGGCGCCGATCGACCGCGCGTTCCTGAAAGACCTCGTCTCCATCCCTTCAGAGAGCGCCAAGCCAGAGCGCGTCAACGAGGCCATGGCCTTCACGCGCGCCTACCTGGAGAAGCGCGGCGTACCGTGCGTGACGGAGCATGACGGCCTGCGCGACATCCTCTACGCCTCCACCCGGCCCGGCAAAGTGCAGGACTATCTGCTTTGCGTCCACCTCGATGTGGTGCCCGCCCCAGACCCGAAGATGTACGAGCCGCGCGTCAAGGGCGACCGCCTCTACGGCCGTGGCGCGAGCGACGACAAGGGCAACGCCGCCGTGGCTGTGCAGACGCTCGTGAGCCTCCTCGGCAAGGCGTCCGTCGGAGTCATCTTCACGGCCGACGAGGAGATCGGCGGCATGACGACCGCCACCATGGTGAAGCGCGGCTACGCGGCCCGGCGTTTCGTCCTCGTCATCGACGCCGGCGCCTACAAGGTAACGGTCGCCCAGAAGGGAACGTCCTACATCACCGTGCGCGCCGTCGGCAGGGGCGGACACTCGTCCCACCCGTGGACGCTCGACAATCCCATCGACAAGCTCGTCGATGCCTACGCGAAGTTCCGCGCCGCCTGGCCCAAGCCGACCAAAGACCACTGGTGCGACATCGTATCCGCCACCATGCTATCCGGCGGCGAGGCGCGCAACCGCATCCCCGACACGGCCGAGATGACGCTCAACCTCCGCTTCGTGACCAAGGATGGCGTAGAGCGCGTCTGCAAGGCGCTGAAGGACGTGGGGCTGGAGATCGCCAACGTCGTGACGACTGGGGGTCCCGTATCCAGCGATCCGTCCGCCCCGGAAATCCAGCGACTCCTCGCCGCCATGCGCGCGAAATGGCCCGAAAAGAAGCCGTCGATCGACCGCATGATCGCCGCCACCGACGCACGTCACTTCGTCGACATGGGCGTGCCCATCGCCATCATCGGCGCGGAAGGCGGCGGCGCGCACGCAAACGGCGAGTGGACCAACATGCGATGCCTTGACGAGTACGCGGATCTGCTGGAGCAGTTTCTTGGCGAGTAGCGGCCATCGGCTAATCGTGTATAATGTTCGCCGCTCATGCGAAGCGTATCTTACAGGGAAATTCTGCGGCTCGTGTGGCCTTTGGCCCTCGGGATGGCTAACAACGCCATCATGCAGTTCACGGACCGCGTGTTCCTCGCGCGCGAGTCCACGGCTTCCCTAGAGGCGGTGCTGCCTGCTTCCATTCTCGCGATCCTCTTCATCGGGTTCTTCCAGTCGGTCGTCGCCTATTCCGGCACGTTCGTGGCGCAGTACCACGGCGCAGGCGATCCAGAGGGATGTTCGCGCAGCTGCCGCGCCGGGCTGCTGCTCTCGCTGGCAAGCGGACTCGTCCTTGCCCTTTTCATTCCCCTCGGCCGGCTAATATGCGACTGGAGCGGACACTCCCCCGATGTCCTCCTTCGCGAGAAGACGTACTACACGATCGTCATGTCGGGCGGGTTCTTCCTATGCGCCGCCATGGCGGTCCAGAGCTTCTTCACCGGAATCGGACGGACCCGCATCGTCTTCTGGGTGAACGTCCTCGGCAACGCCGTCAACATCCTCCTGGACTACCTGCTCATCTTCGGATGCGGCCCCATTCCCGCATCTGGCATCGCCGGCGCCGCCGTGGCCACCGTCGCCGCCCAGGCCCTCCAGTTCGCCGTCCTCCTCGTACTAGCCCGTCCACACCTGTCACTCCGCACCAAGCACCAAGCACCAAGCACCAAGCACCAGGCACTAAGCACCAAGCACCTTCTCACGCGCATCATTCGCTTTGGTTCGCCCGCGGGCATCTATTCCGTCCTCAACATCCTCTCTTTCGCGATCTTCGTGTTCCTCACCGGGCGCGTGGGCGACATGGCGTTCGCGGTGTCGAACTCCGTCTTCACCGTCAACTACCTCCTATACGCCCCGATCGAAGGCTTTGCCTTGGGCGTGGGTACGCTCGTGGGGCAATGCCAGGGCGCAGGTGACCCCGATGGCGCGGCGCAAGCCTGCCATCGCACGCTGCTCCTCGCCGAGCTCTACATCACCGTGGCGTCGCTGTCTGTGCTTGTGTCCTATCGGCCTATCCTCAGCCTGTTCATGTCAGACGCCGCCACGTTCGATCCGGCCGCTTTCATGTCTCTCGGATTCGTGCTGTTCGTGCTGATGGTCGCATGGCAGTGCTTCGACTGCGCCGACGTGGTCCTCTCCGGCGCGCTCAAGGGCGCCGGTGACACGCGGTTCGTCATGCTCTGGATGCTGTTCACCGCGTTCGGTTTCTGGCTGCCGCTCCTTTTCCTCGTGTACTGGAAGTGGCCGGCCATGCCAGCGCTCTGGTCGACGATGATCGCCTACGTAGTGCTGATATGCTTCGGCACCGTATGGCGCTGGCGCCGCGGCCCCTGGCGCTCCATCCGCCTCATATAAGCTTGTGGCGACGGCGCCAAGAAACGCCGTCGGCACGCAGAACGATCTAGGCGTTGCCGATCAGTCTGCCGGGCCGTACTCCATCGGGAACCAGACGCGGTAGGCGTTTGACGGCTGCCAGAGATCGCCGGCGGAAGCGTAGTCGCAGAAGAACACGGTCTGCGGACGACGCCCGTCCGGATGCTCGTGGTGCGAGCCGATCGGCAGCGATGCGGAGTACGCCATCCAGATGTCCTCCGACGGCGCGCGGACGGACGCGAAGTCCATCGCCTGACCGTCCTTGATCGAACGGCGGCGGAACACCTCGTTGATGTCGCCGTCGTTGAAGCGCGTGTCGCGGGCGAGCGCAATCGGACCGCGCGTGAACGCTACATGGTTGTTCATCACGTGCGCACGCGTCGTCATGTCGAAGAATATCTCCACCACGTCGCCAATCGTCCAAGTGCGCGTGATCGCGTAGTAGGTGCCGGCCTTCACTGTGTCCTTCACGGGCGCGCCGTTCACCTTGACTACGGTCTTCGCGCTCCATGCGGGGATGCGGAGCTTCACCGTGAACGGTATCTGCTTCACTGTGTGGTTCACGATGCGCACGTTCCCCTCCGCCGGATAGATGGTGTAGATGTCGAACGCCACCTTCTCGTTCAGCTTGGGCAGGAACACGGACTCGCTCGAGGACGCGTACAGGTTGAAGATCGCCGCCTCGCCGTCGGTCTGGAAGAGGGCGCGCAGGAACGCGAGGAAACCACGCGGGCCGTTGGCGTTGCAGCAGTTCGTGTGCATGGCGCAGTGGTGGTGTCCGCGCGAGCGGTAGCCGTTGAGCGGCGTGTAGGCGGCGAACTCGTCGGCGTTGCGGTTGAGAGAAGCGAGGTAGATGTTGTAGAACGCCTTCTCGAGCTCGTCCGCGTACTTGGGGTCGCCCGTCACCTGCAGGAGCTTCTCGACGAAGCGCATCCATGTGGTCACGACGCATGTCTCCTGCAGCCGCTCGTACGGGAGATGCTGCTTCTTCACACCGTGGAACCACGCCTCAGACGAGGCGCTGCCGCCGGCGATGTTGATCTCGTCGCGGATGATCTGGTCGCACGTGGCGACTGCCGCGTCGAGAAGGTCCTTGCGTCCGGTCGCCTCGTAGTACTCGATGAATCCCTGGTAGCAGCTCATCATCTCGTACGCCTTCCAGCGGTTATGCTTCATCACGTAGCCGCCATGCGTCTCGGCCTTGTTGCCGTAGCCGTTGCGGTCAGCCACCGAGATGCCCTTCAGCGCGAGATCGAGAAGACGCGGACCAGCCTCCACCTCAGTCATATCCTTTACGAGGTAAGTGGCGAAGTCGAGATACTTCTTGGCCGCGGCCTGTCCGCCGAAGTCTTGACGAAGGCGGATGCGGTTGTAGAGCCACACGACTGGTTCAAGGATGGACGAGCTGGCGAAACCGTTCCAGTTGCCAGACTCCCACAGGTGATACCCGCGCTTGCCGTTCGGGCCGAGCTGGTCGATCACGTAGTCGCACACGCGCCGCGCCGCCGTCAGGGCCTTTTCCGCGTTCTCCGTTCCCCGTTCCCCATTCCCCGTTCCCCGTACACCGTCGTAGTAGTGCATGAGGCCCATCATCGTGTACTTCATGCCCCACACGTCCCATCCTTCTCCGCAGCGCAGCTCGTCGGGGTAGTTTCCGATGTAGCCGTTCGACTCCTGCGAGGCACATATGCGCTCGAAGCCGAAGTCGATGTGCTTGCGCAGCTCGGCGTCCTGCGTGTATGTCCAGAAAGGCATCGCCGCGTGCATGAACTTGCCCCAGAACTCGGTCTGCCAGCGGCGACCGCGCTCCGTCTTCTCCAGGAACGGCGCCGTGATGTAGTCCACGTCCGTCGCCTTGAGATGGTGCTCGATCATCTTGTTCATGCGTTCGCCCATCGGGCCCTTCAGCCGCACGTCGCCGTACGGCAGCACGGTCGTCGCCGCGCCCGCCACGAGCGCCAACCCCGCGACTCCCGCCAAAACAACTGTTCTCGTCATTCTCTTTTCTCCTTCACCTTAACCTTCACCTGAACCTTCACCTTAACCTTCACCTTCCCCCTTCACCTTTCACCCTATCTTCCCCTTGCAGTACTCGCGGGAGATGTTCACCTCGCGCACCGCGTCGGAACCCTGCGGGATCGCGTACTCGAGCTCGATGTCGCACGGGAACTTCCACCCTTCCTTCACCATGAGCGCGAAAAGGCCCGTGAGCGGCGTGTCGCCCTGGCCGAACGGCAGGTTCTTCTGGCCGTTCGCCTTCGTGCAGCGGTCCTTGATGTGGATGGAGACGATGCGGTCGTGGTACTTGCGCACCATGTCGAGCGGATCCGTGTCGTTCGCCGCCGTGAAGTGCCCAATGTCGTAGTTGATCATGAACCGCTTCGAGTAGCCCAGGAGCGGGCCGTCGTACGTGGTAGCGTTGATCTGGAGGTGATTGTGGAAGGCGATGTTGACGCCCCACTTGTCGGCGAACGCCGCCAGGCGCTTGCCCTCGGCCTCCCACCAGCCGGGAATGTTCTTCGGATCGGGGATCTCGCGCGTGATCGTGTCCGCGCCCATCGCGCGCGCCACCTTGAAACGGTAGTCCATCTCGGCGTCAGAGAGGCCCTTCGAGCCAATGTCGCCGAACTTGACGATGTGGACGGCCACGCCCGCCGTCGCATACTTGGCGCGGACCTCCTCGAAGCGCTTGACGTCCACCGTGAGCCGCCACTTCGCGAGCGCCGCCTTGTCCTCCTTCGACATCTTCCAGGGGAGCTTGTTCATCGGCGCGCCCGCGTCGATCTCCACGTCGTTCGACATCAGCTCGATCGTGCTCAGGCTCGAGCCCAGCACGTACTCGAGCGTCTTGCCCGCGCCCGCCGGCATCGACCGGTAGGAGTACGTGATGACGCCGATCGGGACGCCCTTGTAGACGGAGCTCAGCGCCCCAAGGCAGGACAAGCTGCCGCCGCACGCCGCGAATCCCGCCGCGCTTCCGAGAAAACCTCTGCGTGTCATTTCCATGGTATTTCCTTCTTTCTTCTTTTGGGTTGTTTGGTTTGTTGTTCGAAACTCACATGATGGCGTTGTCGATGAGGCGCGTCTTGCCGCACCAGACCGCGAGCAGCACCGCCGCGCCCTTCGCGAGCGTCTTGACGGGCACGAGCGTCTCCGCGTCCACGGCCTCTACGTAGTCGACCTTGAGGCCCGCCATCTCCAGCGCCTTGACGATCTTCGCGCGGCACGCGCGCCAAGGAATTGTCCCCTTCGCCGCCACGTCGGCCTTCGCCTGGCGGAGCGACGCCGAGAGTGCGACCGCGCGCGACCGTTCGTCGTCAGAGAGATACGTGTTGCGCGAGCTACGCGCGAGGCCGGACGGTTCGCGGACGATCGGCGCGACGACGATCTTCAGGTCGAAGTTCAGGTCGCGCACCATCCGCTTGATCACCGCCGCCTGCTGGAAGTCCTTCTGCCCGAAGACGGCAAGGTGCGGATGGACGAGGTTGAAGAGCTTGGCCACGACCGTGCAGACGCCCCGGAAGTGCCCCGGCCGACGCGCCCCGCACAGGCCCGCCGCCAGCGTCTCCTCGGTGATGTACGTCGAGTGCCCGTCCAGGTACATGTTCGCGGGCGTGGGAAAGAACACCGCCGTCGCGCCCGCCGCGCGGCATTTCGCGAGGTCGGCCTTCTCGTCGCGGGGATATTTCTCGTAGTCCTCGTTCGGGCCGAACTGCACCGGGTTCACGAACACGCTGACGACGATCTCGTCAGCGCCCTTCCTCTTGGCCGCCGCGATGAGGGAAAGATGGCCCTCGTGCAGGTAGCCCATCGTCGGCACGAGCGCCACCTTGGCGCCGGCCTGCCGCCGCGCCGCGCACCACTTCTGGAGCTTCTGCGGGTCGACGAAAGTCTTTAGAGTCTTTGCCATGCGGCGTATTGTACCAAAAAACACAGCCAACAGCCAACATGCGACATCCCCGTGTGTTTGGCGCGGTTATTCTCTGACAAACACGGGGATGGAATCCACGGGGACGGAAAGCGTCAGGCGCAGGCCGGATGCCGGGGCTGTGCGCACCGTGCCGGTGGCGAGCTCCCGCCACGTGCCTTCCGGAAGGTAGACCTCGCGCGAAGTCGCGTCCGTGAGCACGGGCGCCACGAGGTAGTTGTCGCAGAAGAGATACTCGTCCTCGATGTCCCACGTGTTCGCGTCGTCCTGGTAGTCGAACGCGAGCGGACGTACGACGGGCACGCCCGTCTGGACCGCCGCGCGCGCGGCCGCGGCGATCTCGTTCGTCAGCGAGGCGTGCACGCCCGCGTACGTCGCGTAGATGTTCGCAGTGGCGGCGTCGAACTCGAACGCCT